>JAESGK010000043.1_pt1 | contig 181803 bp, 221 predicted proteins | sample 9269681 | NCBI WGS metagenome assembly JAESGK01 (sample SAMN14515347, study PRJNA621673) | algae metagenome | isolation source: Timaviella obliquedivisa GSE-PSE-MK23-08B and co-occurring heterotrophs from... | place: USA: Grand Staircase Escalante National Monument, Utah | collected 2006-08-15 | reverse complement strand
GAACCTCATGATCCGGATGTCCTGAAGTGTTCTTGCCCGGCCCATCCAGACCTCCCCAAAAGGAGGCCCATCAAAGCCGGTCAATTCACTCGCTACATAATCCGGTCAATTCATTAGCTACCTACAGTGCCCTAAATAAGACTTGCAAGTTCAGCAGATTTTAGGCTATGTTTCTGGTAGGCTGGCGCCTGGACTGCGCCGGCCTTTTCCATTTCGGCACGACCCCTCGCGGCACGCCCGCGGGACAGGCGCTCAGCCCCGGGTGCAGCCGCCGCGGCTCCTGAGCCGTGGACAGTCCCAAGAACGACCCCGTCTCAACCACACGCCGAATAACGACGTGCGAACAGACACTTATACGACGCCTGGGCACAGGCGCGCCGGGGCTGGTGCGAATGAAGAAATCCGGGAGCAGCTTAAAAGCCTATGGAATAAGGCTTATCCCTGGGTCTGGCCCAACTTGGGGCACAACATTGGGCACATTCAGGTGGGCCCCTTGAGCGGGCGTAAAGCCCTGAGATTCCTGGCTCTTCGGCGCGCGGAGAGCTGGATTTTCTCTAGTGTGTGCCTCGGTCGAGCACCTTGGGAAACAGCTCACACTCCAGCCGGTCGCCCGGCTTCAGCCCGTGGCCTTCGAGCGGTGGCGAGATCTGGCCGACGCGCGCGGCGTAGCGCGCATCGTCGCCGCACCAACGCGTTGCCCAGGCCCGGCGACGGCGCGAGGTCGACAGATTGCCCGAGGCACCATGCAGGGTAAGCGCATGGAAGGCGATGACATCGCCCGGCGCCATGTCCCAGGCGAGGAACTCGTGTTGGTCGCGTTCGGCGTCGAGATCGGGCAGCGGTTCGAAGCGCGGGTCCTGGACTTCTAGATCGACACCGCCCTGCCTGAAAAACTTGGGCTGGAACCAGCGGCCCCAGCGGTGCGAGCCCTTCACGTACTCGACACAGGTCGCGCGATCGACCGGGTCGAGCGGCAGCCACAGCGAGACGATCTGCTCGCCGTCGATCGGGTAGTAGGGCTGGTCGTGATGCCAGGGCGTGCGCTCCTGCGTGCCCGGCTCCTTCACCAGCAGGTGATCGTGATAGTAGACGACCTCGCGCGCGCCCATCAGGCGGGCCGCGATCTCCTTGGCGGGCGAGCCGTGGACGAAGTCCCGGGCCGCCGGGTGCCGCTGCCAGAGCTGGAAATCGACGAAGAAGCGCCCCGGTGCGCCGGCCGGCGTATTGATGCGCACCATCGGCCCGGGCGCGGCGATGTCGTCGTCGATGGCGGCGCTCAGGCGCTCGATCCAGTCGGCGGAAAAAGCGCCCCGCAGGCAAATGGCGCCATCCTCGCGATAGCGCGCCACTTCGGCGTCGGTCAGCGGAGTCATCAAATCTCTCCGAAATCGCCGCCGCGGCCCTTGCCGGCCGCAAACCGGGCCGCGCCCTTGCGTGTTTCCGCCCGCAAGGCCGGCATGCCATGCCGGGCCTCGTTGACCAGCGCCGCCGGCACGTCGAGCGCCCACTGGTCGTAGGACGAACGGCGGTCGGAACGCAGGCAGGTCTGGGGAAACTTCGCGAGCTGTTCGGCCAACACCTTGGCCTCGGCAAGCGCCTGACCTTCCGGCACCAGCCGGTTGGCCAAGCCCCAGTCGAAGGCCTCGCGGGCCCCGACTTCGCGGCCGGTCAAAATCATGTCGAGGGCGCGGCTGTGGCCGATCAGGCGCGGCAGACGCACCGTGCCGCCGTCGATCAGGGGCACGCCCCAGCGCCGGCAGAAGACGCCGAACTTCGCGCTCTCTGAAGCCACGCGCAGATCGCACCAAAGGGCCAGCTCGAGGCCGCCCGCGACGGCGTAGCCTTCGACGGCGGCGATCACCGGCTTGGAGAGAAGATGGCGCGTCGGTCCCATCGGGCCTGGTCCGGCGGGATCCTGCAATTCGGCACCTTCTCGCCCGGCCGCCACCTTGAGATCGTAGCCGGCGCAAAAAGTGCCGCCACGGCCGGTCAGGATCGCGACCGACTGACTGTCATCGGCGTCGAAGGCCAGGAACGCCTCGCGCAGCAGGATCGCAGTGTCGGGGTCGACGGCGTTGCGTGCCTGGGCGAAGCGGTCGATCGAGACGATCATGGTCGTGCCTTCCTTCTCGACGGCGACCTTGCGCATCCTGGCGTCCCTCACCGGCCCTGCATCATGCGCAGCGGTGTATAGATCAGCACCGTCTCGCCCCTCTGGTTCTTGACCAGGTTGGTGGTGCGCACGAGCGCGCGCAACGGGTCCTTGGAGGTCGGCTTGATCTCGGTAACCTCGATCTCGACGTGAATCGTGTCGTTCACATAGGTCGGGCCCTTGATGTCGAAGCCCATCGACAGGAAGGCAAGCCCCGTGCCCTGCAGCGTGGTCGGGATCACGAGGCCCTCGGCCATGGAATAGACCAGCGCGCCGGGACACGGGTGGCCGCCGCGCATCGGCGCGTGGCTCTCGATGTATTCCTTGTTGGTGAACAGCTCCTCGGAAAAACCGCAAAGTGTCACGAAGTTGAGGAGGTCGGCCTGGAAAAGAGTGCGGCCATAGGTGGTGAACCGATCGCCGATCTCGAGGTCGCGCCAGTTCCAGCCTTCGCCTAATTGCTTCATCGGCCGCTCCTAGTGGTGGGCACCGGCGTGGGCGCCTTCGCGCAGCTTGTAGAGCCTGCTGCAGTAGGGGCACTCGACATGCCCATCCGCACCCAGGTTGAGGTAGACTTTGGGGTGTCCCAACGCGCCGCCACCGCCATCGCAGGCGACGCGGTCGGTATCGACAGTGATGACTTCGAAAGGCTCGGTCACGATCTCACTCCTCCTGCGGCGCCGGATGATAGCGGTCGTCTCAGCCCCGGTCATTCTCGCCGCTTGTGCGCCCACCGTCATTCCGGCGGGCGGCACGGTGCGGCTGCCTGCCCTGACGCCGGCCCCGGCGCCGGATCGTTATCTCGCGGCCGACGGCACGGCGCTACCGCTTGCGGTCTGGCCTGCGACAAACGGCGCGCCGACCGCCGTGATCCTGGGCCTGCATGGCTATGGCGACTACCGCAACGCCTGGGAGGAGCCGGCAGCGATCTGGGCCCAGGCCGGCATCGCCACCTACGCCTACGACCAGCGCGGCTTCGGCGGCAGCCCGACGCGGGGCCGCTGGGCCGGCACCGACAGCCTGGTCGCGGACGCCCGAACGATGGCCGGCCTGGTCCGGGCCCGGCACCCGGGGGTGCCGGTCTATCTCGCGGGCGAGAGCATGGGCGGCGCCATCGCCCTCGTGGCCGCCGACCGGACGATCGACGTCGATGGGCTGATCCTGCTCGCCACGGCGCTGCGGTCGCGCGACACCCTGGGGCCGATGGCGAGCGGTGGGCTCTGGTTCTTCGCCCACACGATCCCCTGGATGCCGTCGGGCCCGACGTCGATCGACTACAAGCCGACCGACAATCCCAAGACGCTGGAGAAACTGCGCAACGATCCGATGATGCTGCGCCAGACGCGACTCGACATGGCCTATGGGCTGGTCGACCTGATGGATGCCGCCCGGAGCGCCGCCGGGCGAGTGAACATGCCCTACCTCATGCTGCACGGGCTGGGCGACCGCATCGTGCCGCGCGAACCGGTGCGGGCCGCGATCGAGGTCATGCCTCGGCGGCCCGATTCCAGGCTCGCCTTCTACCGCGACGGCTATCATCTGCTGTTGCGCGACAAGGAGGGCGCCGTGGTGGCCGCCGACATCGTCGTCTGGATGTCCAAACACGAGGCGGCGCTGCCGTCGGGCGCCGATGCCGCGCAATCGCAGCCCGAACTGGCCGCCCTATGGGGCTCGCGCCGGCCGCGCTAGTTGGGGTCGCGCATCTATCGGCTGCAGCGAATGACGACCGAACCTGCGCCGCGCACGTCGCCCAGTTCGCCCAGAGTCGGCATATTGTCCATCTTCAGCACGGTGTAGTTGCCGGCCGTCGCGTTGCAGAGCGCAACCGCGCGTGACTGGCAGCCGCCGGGCGTCTTGCAGCTGATGGCAAGGGCTGGCTGGCCGTCCGACCAGGTGACGGCCGATGCCTGGCTTTCCGTCGCGGGGTCGTTGCCCAGCGTGCCCTTGCCGATGCCACACGCGGCCACAAGACCTGCGATGCCCATGCCGAGCATCCAGCGAACCGTCGATCGCAAGGTCATCCCCCATCCCCCATTTGCCCAGTCTGCGACTGGATGGATGAGAGTACATCGCGGCTTGCCGGACGTGCAAGGCGGGGCGGCGGCATCTACAATCCGAGCAATGACGCTCGATTCCCCGCAGCCTCCGGTCAGGCGGCGCCTCCCCGCGATCGCCCTGCTCGGCATCTCGGCCGCCCTGTCCTCGCCGACCAATGTCGGCGCACAGCAGACGAACGAGCAACTGGCCGCACGCTGCAGCGAACTCGGCGCCATCTTCGACAGGCTGGGCACGCGCCGCGGCGAAGGCTCGGGCGGGCCGGACATGATCCGCGTGGGAGCCGGCGTCGACTGCCAGAAAGGCCGCTACGCGCAGGGCATTAAGGCGCTGGAGGATCTCCTCAGGCGCAACAGGATCCCGTTCCCGCCCGCCTGAGGCATCGACGAACTACTTCGTCTTGATCTTGAAGTCGCGCCACAGAAGAATCCCCGTGGCGTTGTCCAGCGTCGAGCCATCGAGCTGCTTCTTCAGCTCGTGGGCGGTCGGTCGCCAGATCATCGTCCCTTCGCCCGTCGCACCGGCAAGCCGGGCAGTTCCGCCATTGAGTTTGAACGTGCCGCGGCAACCCACCAGTTCGTAGCCGGCGCACTCCCATTCTCCCCAGGCCGTGGCGCCATCCTGTGCCGTGAAAGTGCAGGCGCCGCTGCCGGTCTGGCGGGCTGTCGCCTGATCGATCCGCACCGATGCCGCGCAGGCGACGCGACCGCTCGGAATCGGCCCCTCGTCCGTTTCGACGAAGAACGGCCCGGCCAGGGTGCCGGCTACCACGAGCTGCTTCTCGGCCGCCCGGACGATCGTGCCGTTGGCCGCCGCCAGGGCGAAGGCGTTGAAGGTCTGCACCTCGTCCTGGGCGATGGCCGGAGCCGCACCCGACAGGAAGACGGCGCAGAAGGAAGCCGCAAGAGCGCGACGGATCGTATCCATGGTCGTCATCTCCGCGCTCACTTGAAATCGATGATGACGGCGTCGGCGCCGAGCGACACGGCAAGGCCTTGACGGCGTGTCTTCAGGTCGATCATCACGCCGTTGGGGTTCTCCAGCCACATCTCGCCGCTGCCCTTGTCTCCGGCCGCAGCGCCGTAGCGGGCCTGGCCATAAGGACCGGGGAACTGGCGCAGTTCCTTCAGATTGTAGACGTCGCCCCAGGCCTCCATCTTGGAGATACCGAAGCCGCCGATGCCCAAGCCGCCGACCGAAAAGCGATAGCTCTTGCCATTGAAGTGCAGCGTGCCGCTGCCGACATTGCCGCTGCCGATGAAGGCCACCTGGACCTGCTCGATGTTGACCGTTCCCGACTTGACCCGCTGCTGGGCAAACGCCGGTGTCGCCAGAATCGTTCCCGCAACCCCGACCAGTGCCTGCCGGCGACCCAGCGGCCGCACTTTCATCCCGCTCATCCGATGCTCCCCAATCAAAGTTCGACGACGGCCGTCGCCTCGATCTCGACCAGCAGGCCCGGAACGGCGAGCGCGCTCACCGCAACCAAGGTCGAGGTGATGACCGAGCCCCTGAGCCCCTTGGCCATTGCCTTGGTCACCTCGCCCATGTCGCGGATGTCGGTCACATAGATCGTCATGCGGGTGACATCGGCCATGCGGGTGCCTGCCGACTTCAGCGCCGCCTCGATCTTCCGCATGGTGATCGTCGTCTGCTCGGCGGCGTTCTTGCCTTGCACCCGACCCTTCGAATCGAGCGAAGTCGTGCCCGCCACGAAGACGAGTGGACCGCTCTTGATGGCGCGAACGTAGAAGCCGGCCACTTCGGTGCCGTCGGGGAAAAGTTTCTTGGCCATGCCGTGCTCCGTTCGGTGATGCGCTATGTTGGCAATCTAGGCGACTGACCGGAACTGCGCAAAGGAGGAGAGGATGTCCTTGGATCGCTATCGCACCGCGGTCGTGACGGGTGCGAGTCGCGGCATCGGCGCCGCGACCGTCCGGCAGCTCCGGATCAGCGGCATCGAGGTCTATGCCGTCGCACGATCCGCCGGCGACCTGACCAGCCTGGCGCAGGAGACCGGCTGCCGGCCGCTGGCGCTGGACATCTCCCACCGCGATGCCGTGCTATCGGCACTGGGTTCGCTCGACGCCGACATCCTGGTCAACAACGCCTCGGCCTTCGCACGGTCGGCCGCCTCGTGGGAGACCGCGCCCGACGACATCGACGCCCTGTTGGACGTCAACATGCGCGGCACGCTCAACTGCCTCGCCGCCGTGGTTCCCGGCATGAAGGCACGCGGGCTCGGCCATGTCGTCAATCTGAGCTCGATGGCCGCCACCTGGGCGATCCAGGGCATGCCGGTCTACGCCATGACCAAGGCGGCCCTGCACAATCTCAGCCAGACGCTGCGGCTCGACCTGCACGGCTCGGGCGTGCGCGTGAGCGAGATCGCCCCGGGCCGGGTCGAGACCGGTGCACACCTCGCCATGCTCGACGACCGCGAGGAGGGCCGGCGGCGTTTCTACGAAGGCTACGAAAGCCTGCTGGCCGAGGACATCGCCGAGGCCATCATGTTCGTATTGGGCTCGCCGCAACGCATGGACGTGAGCTTCATGGAGATCGTGCCGACCGACCAATCGTACGGCGGCTCGCAGTTCCATCGCAGAGGCGGCGCCTAGGCACGTCGCTTGCACAGAGGCCGGGCGTTGGGCATTTGTAGGTGATGATGAGCCTCAAGAATCTCGCTGCCATCCTGGATCCGGCCGCGCCGGACGACCGCCCCTTCATCATCCAGCTCTCGCCTGACGGCGACGAGCAGCTCCGCCTGACCTACGGCGAGGGTCGCCGGCGCATCGCCGCCCTGGCACGCAGCCTGCTGAAGCGCGGGCTGAAACGCGGCGAGGCGGTCGCCATCGTTGCCGCCAACAGCGCCGACTACCTGGTCCTGTATATGGCCACGATGGCGGCTGGCCTGGTCTCGGTCTGCGTCAACCACAAGCTGCCGCGCGAGACGGTCGCGCACATCATGAAGGACTCGGCGATCAAGCTCGCCATCGCCGATGCCGAACGCAGCACCCTGGTCGCCGCCCTGGTGCCGACCGTGGCGATCGAGCGGATCGACGGTTTGCTCGATCCCGGCACTTTCGAAACGATCGACATGAAGCCGGAAGAAGTGGCGATGGTGCTCTACACGTCGGGCTCCACCGGCCTGCCAAAGGGCGTCCCGCTGACGCACGGTGGCTACCTGTGGGCCACCGGCGCCACGCCGGAGCAGAGACCCGGCATCGAAGGCAGGAAGGCGATCATCGCCGCGCCGCTGTTCCACATGAACGGCCTGTTCAGCGCCAAGATGGTGATGATCAATGGCGGCACCATCGTGCTGATGACCAGCTTCACCGCCCGCGGCTACATCCGCGCCATCGACCGCCAGCGCATCGACATGATCACCTCGGTGCCGACCATGCTGGCGCTGGTGATGCGCGAGACCGCGGAGCTGGCCAGAGCCGACTTCAGCTGCGTCACGACTGCCGTCACCGGTTCGGCACCCTCGACGGCGGAATTCTTCGAGCAGATGCACCGGCTCTTCCCCAACGCCGAGACGGCCAACAGCTGGGGCACCACGGAGTCGGGGCCCCTGGGCTTCGGCCCCCACCCCGAGGGAATCCCCAAGCCAATGGGCGCCCTGGGCTATCCGCGCCGCAACATCGAAGTGAAATTCGTCGGTGGCGCCGAGACAGGTCCGACCGAGGGCGTGCTGCATATCCGTACCCCGGCGCTCATGACGGGCTACCTCAACCGCGAGGCCGATACGAAGAAGCGCCTGATCGACGGCTGGTACGATACCGGCGACGTGATGCGCCGCGACGCGAACGGCTTCGTCTTCTTCGTCGGCCGCGCCGACGACATGTTCCAGTGTGGCGGCGAGAACGTCTATCCCGGCGAGGTCGAGAAGCTGCTGGGCCGCCACCCCGACGTGGCGCAGGCCTGCGTCGTGCCGGTGCCGGACGAGATCAAGTACCAGCTCCCGGTCGCCTTCGTCGTGCCGAAGCCCGGCACGAAACCGACGGAAGACGTGCTCCGCCGTTTCACCCTCGACAACGGTCCCGCCTATGCGCATCCGCGCGCCGTCTGGTTCGTCGACGAATTGCCGCTGGCCGGCACCAACAAGATCGACCGCAAGGTGCTGGTCGATCGCGCGGTGGCGACCTATGCCCGCGAGGCCGCGCGCCGCGTCTAGTGGTTGAAATCAGACACACGAGTCCCATTGAGCGCGCAGGATGCGCGCGGTCCAAAAGATCATGAATCTTCCGGATCGCGCGCATCCTGCGCGCTCATCTTCGGGTCTTGGGCCGCGGAACGCACGCTTCAAGACGCGGTACCTTACGTTAGATTCGATCCACTAGGAGTCGGCAGTGAAGCCGATCTTCTTCACGATCGGGCCCCAGCGGTCGTAGCTTTCCTTCAGCAGTGTCGCGAGTTCCTGCGGCATCGACGACTTGGCCTCGAGGCCCATCACGGCGAGTCCGTCGATCACGTCCTTCTGGGCGAGCGCCGCGCGCAACGCCTGGTTGGCGCGCATGACGACCGGTGCCGGCGTACCGCCCGGCGCGAAGAAGCCGAACCACTCCGAAAACACCAAGTCCTTGTAGCCTTGCTCGGCAAAGGTCGGCACGTTGGGTGCGAAGCGGCTGCGCTTGTCGCCCGAGACTCCGAGGAAGCGGATCTTGCCGGCATTGGCCTGCTGGGTGAACTCGCCGACCGGGGCCGAGACCGCCTGGATCTGACCCGCGACCAAATCCTGGACGGCGGGCGCACTGCCACGGTAGGGCACATGCTTCAGTTCGACGCCGCCCGCCTGACCCAGCAGCACGCCGATGAAGTGCGGCACCGAACCGGCCGCCGGCGAGCCATAGTTGGCCTTGTCCGGGTTCGCTTTGCACCAGGCGAGGAAGCCAGGGATGTCCTTCACGCTGTCGGGCACGGCCGGACCGACGCAGAAGCCAAAGTCGAAGGTGCAGGCAAGCGTGACCGGCGTCACGTCGGCGAAGGCATCGTATGCGAGCTTCTTGTAGATGTGCGGGTAGATCATCAGCATCGAGGCCGGCGTCTGGAGGAGGATGCTGCCGTCGGTCGCGGCGCCCTTCATCGACTGCACGGCGATCTGGCCGCCGGCGCCCGGCTTGTTCTCGACGATCGCCGATTTGGTGTAGGCGGTTCCCTTGATGCCCTCGGCGACCCGGCGGCAGAGCGTGTCGGACGTACCGCCGGGCGGGAAGCCGGTGATGAGCTTCACGACGTCGAGCGGCTGGGATGCCTGGGCACCGGCACGCCCTGCCGCACCGAAGGTGGCAAGCGCGGCGACGGCGGCGGACTGGCGGACGAAGGCACGGCGGTTGGACGGCGACATGACGGTTTCCTCACGGTTTGTTTGCGCTTCTATACCGGCCTGTCGCCCGGCTCACAAACTGGCGCCTTGCGAAAGAGTGGAAAGACCGGCAAATCACGGCACCCGGTCAGGACAGGATCGGCAGGCCGCCACGCCAAGACTTCCAGGAGACGAGTGACCGCATGACGCCGACTGCCCCGACACCTGAGCTTCCGAAATCCCCCCGGTCCGCCAACACCCTAAGGCCCCTGCCCCGGCTGATCTTCGCCTCGCGCTGGCTTCAGGTACCGCTCTACCTAGGGCTGATCGTGGCGCAGGTCGTCTATGTGATCCTCTTCCTCAAGGAGTTGTGGCACCTCGTCCTGCACAGTTTCGCCGCCACCGAGCAGCAAATCATGCTGATCGTCCTGGGGCTGATCGACGTGGTCATGATCTCCAATCTTCTGATCATGGTGATCGTCGGCGGCTACGAGACGTTCGTGTCGCGCATGGAGCTGGATCGGCATCCGGATCAACCGGAGTGGCTCAGTCACGTCAATGCCAGCGTGTTGAAGGTCAAGCTGGCGATGGCGATCATCGGCATCTCCTCGATCCACCTGCTGCGGACCTTCATCGAGGCGGGCGCACTGGGCACACCCACGGCCACCTTCACGGAAGCCGGCGTCATGTGGCAGGTGATCATCCATGCCCTGTTCGTCCTGTCGGCCCTCGGAATCGCGGCCGTCGACCGCCTGACCATGCCCCCACAGGCCCCTCATTAGCGGTTCGGTCGGGCGGTGGCGCCGCGTTGCACCCCCCGGCCCCCTCCGCTATGGTCCGCCGCGCTGGACCCGTAGCTCAGCTGGATAGAGCGCTGCCCTCCGAAGGCAGAGGTCGTGAGTTCGAATCTCGCCGGGTCCGCCATCAAGTATCTGAAATCATTGAATAGTGGCGTCGGTGGTTTTCCACCGGTCGCGCAGGTTCGCGCAGAACGGCGCAGGAACGCGCAGGATGGTCGGGCAAGTTGCTGACACGCGCGTTTGCCCTTCGTTCGCCGGCGGCACTCTTTATATCCGTGTCATGGGCGGCCGGCGCGCCCGGCCACAATCGAAAAGAACGCCCGCCCGCGCCGGCGACGGCACGGGCGGGCGTCAGGCGCCGGCAGGAACAGGGACCTGCCGGCACGGCTCGAAGCGAACGGCGTTCGGTCAGTCGGCCGTCAGAGGTACAGCCAGGAAAAGAAGCTGACGGCGAAACTGACGAGTGCCGACCACCACCAGGCCGAAGCCGACCGATCGGCGACCATGACGCCCAACGCCACGACCGCCAGAACCACGGCCAGCACGGCGCCGGCGATCATCAGCAGGAAGGCGACCAGGTCGCCGCCGTTCATGTAGCCGTGCACCTGTCGCATCGCGCTCATATCGGCAGCCACTCCCAGATCAGCGGTGTCGTCACCACGAACCCCACGGCCGCCGCGGCGACCGCGACGCCGGCGGCGAAGGCCGCGAGCAGCCAGACACGCGAAGGCAGTTCACGCCCCCGGAGCCGGCTGCAGGCACCGCTTGTCGCGTTCCTTGTTGAAGCCGAGCATCCAGTCGACCAGGGGCTCCCACAGGCCGGGATCGGCCTTGAAAGCGGCGCGCTGCCCGTCGGTCGCGCGATAGCGCGTGGTGACCGTGCAGAGCGTGTCGATCGTGGTGACCACTGGCATCGGCCGGTCAGCGCAGGCCGTCAACGCGATCGTCGTAAGGAGTGCGGCGCACTTCTTCATCGGTCCTCTCCTTGCTCTTGCGGGCGGCGTCCAGCTTCTTGATCGTTTCGGTCTGCACCGCGTTGGTCACGCTCGAGGCGCCGGCGGTCTCGCCCTTGCCGTAGATCCGGTTGACGGCGAGCAGCGTGCCGGCGATCAGGGCGACCACGACCAACCCGATCGCGCCGTACTTGACGGCCGGCTTGGCGAACCAGGCGGCGATCATCGCTCGATCCCCATCCTGCGGCGCGTCGCGGCGTCGGCAATGCCGGTCGCCGGCAGATCGTGCGCCTGCTGCCAGGCGCGCAGCGCGTCGAAGGTCAGGCGGCCGAAGACGCCGTCGGGATCGAGGCTGGCGCCGGCGGCGATCAGCGCGCGCTGCAGGGCCTTCACGCCGTCGGTCTTGTTGCGCACCATCATGTAGAGATCGCCGGGCACGTTGTCGGCCGCGACGGGATCGGCACCCTGGACGCTGGCGTCGGGCGTCCGCGTCGGATAGCCGGCGGCGTCGAGGCCGAAGGCACGGCGATAGTCGAACACCGGGCATTCCTTCGGATAGACCTCGCGGTGACCGCGGACGCGGATCTTCACGCCGCGCTCGCCGTAGGCATCGGCGATCGCGCGCACCAGACCGGCGCCGGCGCGGAACTGGTCCGGCGTGAACCTGCTTTTCGTGAGGCCGCCGAAGCAGACCGCGATCGTGCCGGCGTTGTAGCCGTCGCCCTGGGCGGCCGGCGTCCTCTCGAGCGGCCGTCCCGGCTGGATCGTGCCGTCGCGCTTCACGTAGTAGTGGTAGCCGACGTCGGACCAGCCGTTGCCGTTGACGTGCCAGTCGCGCATGACCGCGACGTCGTCGTGCTCGGGGCGGTCGCTGGCGCTGCAGTGGATGAACAGCGTATGCACCGCGCGCGCCGGCGGCGTGAAGGCGAAGTCGATCATGGGGTCTTCTTTCGTGCGCAAGGCCCGGGCCGAACGGCGTTCGGCCCGGGCCGTTCGGTGACCAGGCCGCGGGCGCGGCGGTAGCCCCACGACAGGGCGAGGGCGAGGCTGAAGACGACGGCCTTGGCATCGACGGTGGCGTCGAGTCCCGACAGGACGTCCCAGCAATCGAGTCCGGTCCATGCCGCCACGCCGGCCAGCACGCCGGTCGTGAGGCGTTGCGGCATCGGCGATCTGGCGTGCTCGCAGGTGAGCTGGGCGATGCCGAGCAGGAAGGCGGCACCGCCGGCGACCATGCCGCAGAGGGCGACGACGGCGAGGTCGTTCATGCGCCGCCTCCCGGCTTGGTCTCGTCGGGTGGCAGCGGCGGCAGGAACTTGCCCGCGATCGCCCGCACCAGGCGCGGCCCGTAGAGCGACGCCAGGTCGACGATGTACATGCCGAGCAGGCCGCAGGCGAAGATGATGCCGTTGTGCACGTCCTCGTGCGTGACGCCGCTCCAGCCCACGACCGCCGGCCCGACATAGATCGAGCAGCCGAGTCCGGCGATCGCGGCCGAGAAGGCCTCGGCCAGGCGGTACTGGCGTCGCCAGATGATGCCGACCAGGGTGCCGGCGGCGCCGGCCTTGAGCACCGCGGCCTTGATGCCGAGCACGGTTTCGGGATCGAGCGACATGGGGCCTCCCGTGAGTGACGGCGGTTGGTGGTCGAGATCAGGCCGCGAGGCGTGCCGGGAATCGATCGGAGCGGCGGACGTGTCGCCGGTTGTCGTTCGACGGCCGGCGGCGCTGACGGATGATGTAGTTCAGCACCAGAGCCGGCGGCGTGATGTTGAAGGGGGCACCGCTGCCGGTACTCCCCGACGTTCCGTTATTCGGCAGCCCAGCCGAGAGATAGGCGCCGGTGCCGCCGACGTCGCTGCCCCCCACCATGCCGTTGGGAGCGGCATGAGTGTGCGGCGCCAGTTCTGCGATCGTCTGGACGTGGGTTTGCGCGCCGCCCGCAGTACCGAGCGAGGCGGTGCCCGAAATGCCGCCGATGCTCGCGTTGCTGCCAAGGCGGTTGGCGGCCGAGCCGCCCATGTTGTCGACGCCGAACGCGGCGCGGCCTCGCAGGTCTGGGAGGTTGAAGGTCGTCGAGCCGTCGCCGGTGCCGTAGGTCGTGCCGATCGCCGTGAACAATGCGGCATAGGTCGTTCGGCTGACCGCTTGGCCGTAGCAGAGAAGGTAGCCCGTCGGCGCCGACGATCCGGCGAAGGGCAGCACCGCGCCGCTGGGCACGACGCCGACAACCGCAGCATCGACGCCCTGCACCGTCGTGGCGTTCGTCCAGACCGCGACCTGGCCGTTGGTCGGCGTGCCGGAGTTTGAGACATTGCCGCTGCCGGCCGGCGCGCCCCATTGCACGTCGGCACCGGCGCCCTGCGTCTGCAAGAACTGACCAGCCGTGCCGGGGGTAAGAACGCCCCAGTTAGACGCGCCGCGATAGATCACGCTGCCCTGGGCGCTGCCGAGTATGTTGTCGAGCAGCGCGGTCAAGGTGGTCGCGGCAGGCGTCCCTGACCCACCGCTGATATTTGCCAGCAGCCGCTGGTCGGCGATCGACGCGAGGCGCAGCAGAGACAGCGACCCGCTGCCGATGTTGGAGGCGTTCGTCGTGTCGGTCGTGGCCGAGGGCGCGAGGCCGGTGATGTCCGACGCCGCTGGCTGGGCGGCGACCGGCTGGCCCGCCGTGGTGATCGAGGTCAGGAAGCGGTTCGGCAACGCCACCAGAGACTTGACGCCGCCAAGAGTCGAGGCGGTCGGCAGCGGCAGCGCCGTCGGCAGCAGCGGCGTAGAGAGTCCAGGCAGCGCCGTGATGTCGTAGTTGATGCCCGATCGCGCCGGTGAATAGCCCAGCGCGCCGGTGACCGTCTGCGCCGTGAGCGGGCGCGGATTGGAAATGCCGCCACCGGGACCGTCCTGGCCGAACGCGACCGACGACACCAGGGCCAGGGAGACGGCGGCGAACGCCGTTCGCAGAAGCTTGCTCAGCGTCATGGCTTGTCCTTCACTTCGGCCAGTCGGCGGTTTCGTCGATCGCGGCGATCTCTGGCGCCGTTACCGCGGCGAGCAGCGCGCCCTTCAGAGCGGCGTAGCGCACCCGGATCGCGGTGAAGAGGTCGTCGACCTGAAGCGAGAGGCCAACCATCTCGGCCGGCGAGAAGGTCGGCCACCGGTTGCTCTTCGTCCGGTAGGGCATGCCGCCCTCGGGCCAGGTGAAGCCGGGCGTGTTCGACAAGACGAAGCCAGCGCGTGTCGCGCGTGCGGCGAGATTCTGTCGACTCTCGGGGTCGATCTGGATGGCATCGTCCTCGCCGAACGGCAGGCCGCGGGCGACGGCGGCGGCATAGACCGCGTCTATCGCCGATCGCTTGTCGGCGCGCAGTCGATCGAGGTCGGCCGCCGGCGGAACCAGGACACCGCCCTCGACCTTCCAACCCGCCGCGCAGCCTTCCGGCGCCGGCATGAACTGTAGCGTGGGGTGAAAAAAGTCGGCCGGGTCGCCGTCGAGATCGACGATCTCGACCACGGCGCCGTTATCGATGCGTGCGTATTTCATGGATCACCAGGTCAAAATGATGCCGCCCTCGGCGCCGTCGCCAGCCAGGTGCGACTGGCCGTCGCCACCGCCCGACCCGCCGCCGCCACCGCCCGGCCAGGTGCCGCTGACGCCGAGGCCACCGCCTGCGCCACCGCGCGGCGAGCCGCCGCCGGTCGCGCCGATGACATGCGAGGGCAGGTTCTGAACCCGGCCGCCCCGGCCGCCCGCCACGTTGATGTCGCCGCCGACGCCGTTGCCGGGATTGCCGCCGACGGCGCCGTTGTAGACACCGCGACCGCCGCCGGTTGCCGAGAAAACGGACCCGAAGCTGGTCGTGCCGCCGGACGTGCCAGGACTGCCGGCGACACCCTTGGCGCCGACCGTGAGCGGGATGGTGGCGCCGGGAACGACCGTGCAGAGCTTGGCCGAGTAGCCCCCGCCACCGCCGCCGTCGGACCCGATGAACGTCGGCGAGCCGGCGCCGAGGTCGCAGCCGCCGCCAGGTCCCCAGAGTTGGGCGAAGACGCGCGTGATCCCGGCCGGCACGACCCAGTTCGTCAGGCCGGCCGCGCTCAAGGTCAGGACGTTGCGGAAGCCGACGAGGGTCTGGATCGCGGCGACCAGCTGGGCGCGATTGGCTTTGTCGAGGACGCCGCCCCCGGCCGTGATGACGGCGATGATCTCTTCCTGGACGGCGTTCAGCCAGTCGCCGCTGACGACGGTTCCCGGCCCTGCGCCGGGCGCATTCTCGAAGTAGCCGGGAGCGCCCGGCGCAAGTGGCGCCGGCAGCGCGGGAAGCGTGTTGGCGCCATCGATACGATGCATGGGCGGGCCTCAGGGCGGGACGATGAAGTGGACTTCGGTGTGTGCCGGCGCCGCGCGGCGCAGCACGCATTCGAGCGTGGCGATATCGGGAAAGGTGAAGAGCACGTCGCCGCTCGCGCTCTCTCCGGCGCGGAAGTAGACGATCTCCTGGCCGAGGACGGTCACGACCCAGACCGCGTCGTTCTCGCCCGCCGTATCGCCCGCCATCGAGATGCCCGCGACGAAGTCGCGCTGCTCGCGGATGGCGATGTTCCAGCCGGCCTGCAGTGCCCAGGCCGTCATGTTGCCCGGCGTCGGCGGATGATCGGCGAAGAACTGATCGGCGAGGTCGGCCCAGCGCTCGGCCAGGGTGCCGGGGGCGGCGCGGCAGGGATCGGGCAGGCCGACCATCTGCTCCCACTCGGGCAGCAGCTCGACGGCCTGGGTCGGGAAGGACTCGACCTCGAGGAGGGCGAGCTTGCGGTCGTGGCGCTTCTGGCGCTCCTCGGCCACCACCCCCATCAGACGGCCGAGATTGGACCCGGGCTCGCGCGACCAGGCGATCCCTTGCGGCAGCAGGTCCATCGTCGCGGCCAGCCACTCGGCGATCGCCGGCCGCGGCGCCCTAGACATAGGTCACCAACCCGACCGTCGCGAGATGGCCCGCGGCGACCGCCGTGTTGCCCACCGGCGCGGTCAGCGTATGGCCGTCCTCGCCGGCCGCGCGCGAGACCGCCTCTCCGATCCAGGCCCGCAGGATGGTCTTTCCCGGCCCGGCCCTGCGGACCAGCATGCGGCGAAGCTCGGCCTCGATCGCGGCCCGAACGGCGGCGCTGTCGTTGGCGAGACCCTGAATCGTGATCGCGATCGGCGCCGCGACCAGTGCGGTGACGTAGAGGTGGGCGCAGATCGGCCGCGTTGCCAGCACGGCGTCGAGCACGAGCCGCTGATCGCCGGCGCCGCCGGTGCCGGCGCCCGGCCCGGTGCCGGGACGGAACCAGGCGTCGACGCCGAGAGGCAGCCCGTTGGCCCGCAGATCGTCGAACAGGGGGAACAGCGTGACGGCGCCGGGCGTCGGCGTGGCCGCGAGCGAGAAGACGCGGGTGACGCCCGGCACCGCCAGCGCCGCCTGTTCCCAGTCGTTGCGGTTGCCGCCGAAACTCGGCTGGGCAAGCTTGCGGAGCGTGCGCAGCCGGAGCGAGGCGTCGCTTTCGGCGTCGCCGCCGCCGGCGAAATCGCTCGCCACCGTGGCGGTGTCGGCGAAGCCCGCGGGCGTACCGACGAAGGTGAGCCTGGTGCCGATGCCGAGATTGCCGCCGGCGCCACCCGCCAGCACGCCGGCAGCGACCTCGACGGTGCCGCCCACGCCCAGGGTGGCATCGGCCGCGAGAACCACGACGACACCCGAATCGGTCTGCAGTTGCGCGCCGGCGGGCGCGGTTTCGGCCGGGGTGCCGGTGAGAAGGATCGTGCCGGCCGCCGCGCTCGCGGGCTTGCGCGCCAGGCCCTTGGCCGTGGCCCAGCGTTCGAGATAGTCGGCGTCGGCCGAGAAGGGGAAGAGCTGGTCCTTCTGCCAATCGAGATAGGCCAGGTCCTCGTCGGTCGAGCCGGCGATGACGGCCACGACGGCGCGGTCGGGCGACTGGCGCAGGTTGACGTCGGCCCCTGGGAAGCGCGTGCGCCACGAGGCGCCGATGCGGTCGAACAGCTGGGCCAGGGTCGGGCGGGCGTATGGCATCTAAAACACCCCGGACCACAGGAGATCGACTTTCCAGTCCCGGCGAACGCCGTTCGGCTCGGTCAGGGTCACGACCAGGGCGAGCGCGTCGCGCGGGCCTCCTGCTTGACCTTGGGCCGGGAAGAAAGCCTCGACCGTCACGTCCGAAGCGATCCCGTCGTCGATCAGCCATTGCAGCGCCTCGCGCGCCGCGTTCTCGACTTTGAGCCGGACGGTCTCGCTCTTCTTCTCCCGCCTGTGCAGCCAGATCAGGCTGCCCATGCTGGCATCCGGCGCCCGGCCGCTGTCGCCCCACCAGCCGCGCCGGTCGCCGCCCAGCTCCGGCGTCATGTCGGCCGGGTCGGCCAGGAGGTCGGTGAAGAGCGAGACCCAGACCGCGGCCTCCAGCGCGCCGGCGTTGCCGATGCCGGGATCGAGACCGCCGGCCCCGGTCAGGCCGATGTCGAAGAAACCGGTCGTCCTGTCGTAAATCAACCGCATCGCGCCCCGCCGTTCCCGCTTGACAATCTGTAATCGTTCGATTACATTCGCGGCATGTACACGATCAAGACCCTCCCCGCCTTCGGCGCCTGGCTCGACGGACTCTCCGATGCGACGGCGCAGGGCATCATCGTCGCCCGGATCAAGCGCCTGCAGGCGGGTTTGATGGGCGACGCGAAGTCGGTCGGCGACGGCGTGATGGAGTTGCGTATCCACCGCAGCCCCGGCTGGCGGGTCTACTTCACCCGTCGCGGCGGCCAGATCGTCGTGCTGCTCGCCGGCGGCACGAAGGCCACGCAACCGAGGGACATCAAGCGCGCGAAAACGCTGGCGGCGGAAATCGAGTGAAAGAGGAGCGACGCATGAAGAGCAAGAAGAAGATCAAGGCAGCCGACCTGGCCACGTTCGACCCGGCAGCCTATCTCGGCAACGAGAAGGCGATCGCGGCCTACCTGACCGACGTCCTCGAGGCGAACGACGCCGCGCTGCTGGCCTCGGCGCTGGGCGACATTGCCCGTGCCCACGGCATGACCGAGATCGCGAAGAAAGCCGGCATTGCCCGCGAGGCTCTCTACAAGGCGCTGCGGGCGGACAGCTCGCCGCGCTTCGACACGATCAGCAGCGTCTGCGCGGCGCTCGGCGTCCGCCTGGTCGCGCAGCCGGTTCATTGACCGATTGCGGCGTCCGATCAGGGCGGGTTAAGCGGCAGCTCCTCCGCCGGGTCATGGATGCCCGATTTCTCGCCGATCGCCGGGTCGCTGTCGAGCAGGCGGTAGAACTGGCCGGCGCGAAGTTCGATTCGCGACGCGCGTATCTTCACCGTGCCAGGCTTGGGCTGGTCGGTGAACTTGATCCAGTGACCGACCGCGGCGCGGGCGTGCAGGCCGTAGAGGGCGACCTCGCCCGGCGCCAGGTCTTTCGGCCGGCGGCGGCGGTCGTCGTAGGCCAGCGCCACGCCGGCGTCGCGCTCGCCATTGGCGAAGACCGCGAAAACTTCGGAACCCTCCAGGGGGACCGAGGCGAAGCCGTAGCCCTGGGGTGTCTCGACCCGCCGCGTCTCGCCCTTCAGGAATTCGGCCTGCGAGCGCGCCAGCCCAGCCTGGACATCGCTGTGCCGGACGACACCCCGCGCGAACAGCGAACGCAGCCGGCGGTCGATATCCGACATGCGTTCAGCCCTTCATGACGTCGGCCCAGCGATCGCCCTGCCCGCCTGCGACCGCCGGCGCCTCGGATGGCTCCGGCGAGAAAGCCTCGGGCGGTGCCAGCTCAAGGTCGCAGGTCGTACCGGAGGCGCCCTTCTTGTAGTGGACTTCGGCGATCGCCAGTTCGGCGCCGAGGTTCATCGACGGCACGCGGCAGGGCACCAGCATGTTCGGCCGCCACAGCGCCCCGTCGCGCTGTCGCCAGCCGACCCGGGTCGCGGTGAAGCGGAGCGCCTTGCCGATGTTGCGCCGGGCTTCGTATTCGGCTCGCGCGAGGGCGCCTGCCTTCTTGGCCGCGCCCTCGTTCAGGATCGTCTTCGGCCGGTAGCGCTTGACGCCGTTGTCGCGGAACTCGCCTTCGACATGGGCCAGCGCCGACGGCAGGCTCCCCTCGTCGCTGCCGGCGTCGGCCCAGCGGCTGCCGGCCTGCGCCTTCACCTTGTAGACCGAGAAGCGCTTGCTTGAATCGCGCACGGTCTCGATCTCGAGCAGGCCGTCCGAGGGATGCACCAGCTCGTCGGTGGCGCGCTCGCTCGCGAGCTGCGTCAGCACCAGGCGTCCGTCCGGATCGTCGGTGACCAGGATCTGCCGCTGCCGCGCCAGGCGCTCGATCAGCTTCCAGCACGTCTCGCCGTGATGGGCCGCGGCCACCGCAAAGGTCGGGCCCGAGACCCGGGCATCGACCTCTATCCCGAAGGGCGCACAGACCTTGCGGGCGACGGCGGCCAGGTCGAGCCCCGCGAGTTCGGCCGTGTCGAAGTCGGGCGAGCAGTCGATCAAGTCGCAAGTCTTGCTGCGTCCGTTGAAGGCGACGGCGGCCGTCGTCCCATTGCGGCGCTGGCGCACCAGGTCGACATACCCGGTCAGGACCTTGTCCCTGCCGATCCAGATCTCGCAGGCCGCGCCCTCGGGAATCTCGAAGCGCCTGTCGAGGCCCGGCCAACGCTGGGTGGCGGCAATCTGGAAGTCGCCGGCACCGCGCTCGATGCCGCGCGAGACGCGCACGTCGAGCCAGCCGCCGAACTTCTGCCCGCCGACGATCAGCGAAAGTTCGTGATTCTCCAGAGCCATCGTGTCCGCCGCCGGTCCCTGCCTGTCGTGGCCCCGCGCCCGGATCGGCGCGGGGCCCGACTCTTCGCGGGGGTTATTTCGAGAGGCGTTCGCCCTTAGCGGGCAGGAACGCAGGATGAATGGCGCCGGTGCGCGCGACCAGTTCCCCAGCACGGCCGGTCACGTCGGCATCGCCGCCGTAGAAGAGCTGCGCCATCGCCAGCGCCGGGCGCGGGCGCGGCACGGCATAGGGCACGAGACGGGCCTTGTCGGCGCCGGCGTCAGAGATCGCCTGCAAGGTCGCGGCCCGCAGATGCTGCAACGCCACGCGCGCCCTCTCCGATCGACCGCCCGGTGCGGTTGCGTTGCCGGCCAGGTTGATCTCGTCGTCGAAGGCATCGGCCAGGCGGCCGCGCAGCAGGGCCGCATCGTCGTAGCTCGCGAAGTCGAGCGACGCCGCCTGCCGCGCGATCTCGGCCAGGGCCACGCGGCGGATGCCCGAGGACAGTGCGCCCTGGTTGGAAATCCCGGCCAGCTCCAAAGGGGTCAAGGCCTCGGGGGCGTACCAGGAATCGGAGGCGCCCTCGCCGTAGACCACGAACATGGACTCGATTGCCCTGGAGCGCGACAGAAGGTCCGGCGACGGGCCGGCCAGGGCGTCGGCCCAGCCGCCGAGCAGCTGCACGGTCGCCGCCGCGAAGGTCGCCGTCGCGAGCCAGCCATCGAACGAAGACGGGCCGAGCGAACGGGTGTAGCCTAGGGTCAGCAGCGCCGCCGAGGCGAGCGCCGTCGAGGGCGCATCGCCGGCGGCGAGCTGCGCCGCCACGTTCAGCACCGTGCCGAGGGCCTGGGCGCGGCCGATCAGATCCTCGACCGCCTCCTGGCCGAGCGGGCCGCCGTCGAGGCCGACCAGCGACAGCGCCTCTCCGAGCGCGTCGCCGAACGCCGTTCGGGCCGACAGGGCGGCATCGAGCAGGGCGTGCGGCCAGCTCGTCGACGGCGCGGGATAGGTGTTGCGCCCGACCTCGACGAAATGCAGGTCGAACCGGACCCACTGCGCCCGGCCGGCTTCTTTCTGGTAGTTCCACTTCTGCGCCAGCATCGTCTCGCGGCGCAGGCCGGGGAGAATCAGCGGGCCCGCCGTGCCCTTCCACAGCAGCTTGTCGAACAGCGCGGCCTGCAGGTCGGCCGAGGGACCGACGAAGTAGACGGACAGGTCGAAGCGCCGGGCGCTGCGGCCCAGCTTCTCGAAGAACGGCAGGTCCCGGTCGGGATACTCGTGGACCGGGCCGCGAATGCCACCCTCGCCGCGTTCCCCCGCCAGCTTGAACGGGAAGCCGAGGAAGGCGCCCTCAAGCGCGGTCAGGGGATCGAACCGAGAAGCCATGTCAAACGCCTCTTCGGGGTCCCCGCGCACACGGGGTTGGTAAAGGTGGATTGACCCTTCGGGTCATTCCACCGAGGCGGCCGTGTGCGCGGGGTTCAAGTATTATCCTCCATCGAACGGCCGACGTTCGTCTGGAGGCTCGAGACGCCGCTGCCCTGCACCGTCGCATCGACGCCGCGCGGCATGTTGGAGAAGTCGACCTTGACGTCCACGGTGCCCTTCGTCGGCGCGCCGCCCGCGGCCAGCGCCGCCGGCGATCCGGGCGACGGGGCCCGCGGAAAGGGCTGGCCGTAGGCCTGCGCGTAGCGGGCGGCCGTATCCATCGCCACCGACGGCGCCGAGGCCGTTACGCTACCGACCAGCCCGTTGCGCTCGGCCCAGTTGATGCCGCGCTCGATCGGCGCCCACACACCGCTGAGATCGGGCAGCAGCGACTTGATGCCGTCGATCAGGCGCTGCACCAGCCGGGCGCCGGCCGCGAACAAGTCCACGTCGAACAGCCATTTCGACAGGCCGTTTACCGCATTCGCGATCAGGTTGAAGGGGTTGAAGCGCGCGAACAACTCCCACAGACCGGCGCCCAGACCGCGGTCGAAGGCCGAGCGAATCTCGTCCATCTGCTCGCCGAACCAGCCCGTGATCGGACCCCAGTTGGCATATATCGCGTAGGCCGCCGCCGCGACGCCGGCAATCAGCAGCAGCCAGGGATTGGCCCACATGGCGGCGTTCATGCGCCACACGGCGGCGGTCACGACCTGGACGGCGGCGAACAGCGGCCCGGCCAGGGTGAGGCCGAGGCCGCCCAGGGCGATGTCGAAGGCGGTACCGGCGTCGGCGTTCTTCAGGAAGTCGCCCAGGATCGGCACGGACAGGAACGATCTCGCGGCCGTGGACACGAAGTCGAAGGCGACCCCGATCTTCTCGACCTTGCGCTCGACCGACTGGGCGATCAGTTCGCGGTTGGCGACGATCCAGTTGGTCGTCGCGTCCACGACCTTGACGAGGCCGGGCGCGACGGCGGCGCTGAGGCGCGTGGCAAGGCCGGCGCCGGCGGCGTCGAGGCGGTCGTAGGAATCGTCGAGACGGTTGAGGCTGTCGGCATGCCGGTCGGTGATGCCGTAGAACCGCCGGTACTCCTCCATCTGGGCGCGGATCGCATCGCGGCCCTGGGCGAGGAACGGGATCATGTCGGCGCCGGCCTTGCCGAACAGCGCCACCGCCATGGCCGCCTGCGTCGCCGGGTTCGTCGTGTTCTTGAACGACTCGGCGATGTCCTCGAACGAGTTGGCCCAGCCCTTCACATTGCCCTTGCCGTCGCGCAGCGAGATTCCCATGCGCTGGAACAGCGCCGCCACGTCCTTGTTCTTGCCGGTCGCGGCGTCATACATCGTCTTGTTGAGCTTCAGCGCGCCCTTCTCGAGCGACTGATATTCGACGTTCGCCAGCTTGGCGGAATAGCGCACGGCCGCGAGCCGCGCCGGCACCTCCCCCAGTTTCTCCGACGATTTCACCAGCCCGTCGAAGGCCGCGGACTGAGTTCGCGTCATGGCGATCAGGCCACCGAGAGTGAGCGCGCTGCCGATCGCGCCCAGCGCCGGCAGCCAAGAGGTGATCGAGCCCAGGCCGGCTCGGAACTTGCCCGCGACCTGGTCGGCCATGGTGCCGACGCGGCCGAGCGCATTCGTCTTGGGCTCGCCCACCGCCTTGTTCATGGCCGCGATCGGCGCGAAGGCCGACTTCGCCGCCTGCCCGACGCCGCGGAACAGCGGCGACAGGGCATCCTCGCCCATGATGCGCGTGAAGACCGAATACCTGGTCGACATCGCTCGTCACCCCATCACAGGCCGCCCTACGGCGATTTGTTTCGCGCCGCCTCGATCTCGTCGGCGATGCGATCGGCCTCGCGCAGCCATTCGAGGAAGCGATCGGCCGGGCACTCCCAGACCTCCCGGGGCGGCACCTTCCAGAACCAAGCGAGGTCGTGGACGGCCCTGCTCAGTCCGTCGGCTTCTTCGTAGGCGCCGACAATTCCAAAAAAGGCTGCAGCTTCTCCGCACAGATCTGGGCGTCGATGAAGTTCAGCCGCTCCACGTCGGGGTCGGTCAGCTTGTCGTTGCTGAGCAGCGACAGCATCAGGATACCGGCGGCTTCCTGTCCCTGGCTCTTCAGCCGCTGCCCGATCTTCTTCATCTCGCCGACGGTCGGCGGCCGGAAGGTGAGCTGCGTCAGGGTCTCGTCGCTGGCCACCTTCTTCAGCGGCTTCTTCAGCGGAACGACGATCTCCTCCGGAATGGTGAAGGCATCGTCGCGCTGGTCCAGTTCCCCGTCAGGCGAACGGCGTTCGGCTTCTGTCGGTTCGGTCATGTGCCCTCCTAGGCCGCCAGTTCTTCGCCGTCTTCGCCCTCGAAGCGGATCTTCACCTTGGCGTCGTCGCCGGTCGGCGCGATCTCGCCGGCGACGAAGGCGCCGCGCAGGGTCAGTACGCGGCCGTCGGCCAGGCGCGAGGTGACCACGGCGTCCGCGATCGCCTCGAGGTCGGCGATCTTGTAGCGACCGCTGTGCGTGAAATCGCCCTCGATGAAGGGCACATGCGGCTCGACCGTAAAGCCATGGACGCGACCGTCCCGGCCGGCCACGCCCTTCTTGATCGCCTTCTGGAAATTCCAGGTCAGTTCGGACCGGAACTCCAGCAGGTTGCCGTTGAAGCGGATTTCGGAATAGCCGCCGATCGGCTTGGTCCTGTTCATTGAACGCATTCCCATGCGTTGGCGGGCGGCAGGGGCTGCAGCGCAGCGAAGCCCCGGGAGCCCGCACAGTGGTTATGAAGACGAGATCAACGCCTCAGTTCAGGACGTGGAACTGATTGAGCACCGCCAGGATACGGAGCTGGCCGATGAGGGGCGGCGGGAACAGGACGTCGAGCCGGTCGGGATTGCCACCGTTCACCTCGCAACGCACCTGGTCGACGATGGCATCGACATTGTCGAGCAGCCCGTCGACTTCCATCTCGCGCATTTCGGCGACGATGAAGGCGCGGGCGATCGACGGCGTCAGCACCGTCGCGCCAGGCGCCACCCGCGTGCCGTCGTGCGCCAGCTTGTGGCGCGGGAAGTTCGCCATCAGCGCGCCGCGCAGCCGGCGCATGATCAGCATGAGGGTGAAGATCTTCTCGACCGACAGCCAGGCCTCGTCGATCTGGCCGAAGGCGTTCAGCTGGTAGGTCGAGACCAGCCGCTCGATGCGGACCGTGCCGTCGGCCGCGGCCGTGAAGGTGCTCATGCCGGAATAGAGCAGCGTCTGCCGCTCGGCCATGGTGAAGCGCCCGGCCGAGCCGAGGGGTGGCGCGAGGACACCCGGAATCTCGATCGTCTGTACCGGGCGGGCGGGGTCGTTGCGCAGCACGACGGCGGCGGCGCCGGCGTAGGCGGCGGCCCAGCGCCAGGCCGGCGTGGGCGACAGGCTGAAGGGCAGGACCGTGCAGTGCGGGTCGTTCTGGGTCAGGCCGAAGGTCACGGCGGCCGAGAGCGTCGCCCGCTTGGCCGAGAAGACGTGGCCCCAGACCATGCGGTTGAAGGCCCAGCGGCCCGTGTTGTCGTTCATCGCGGTCTTCGCCGCCGCGAGGTTGGTGGCGTCGGTATAGGGCATGACGATGAAGTCGAAGGTCTGATCGCCCAGCGCCGCCAGACCGACCGTGGCGTTGGGGTCGGTCGCGCCGTTGGCCATCGCCACGATCGCGCCGACGTAGGAGGTCGGCAAGGCCTCGCCGCCGGCGCTGCCCATCCAAGCATAGCGAAGATCGATGTCGTTGCCCAGCGTGCCCGCCTGGCGCGCCGTCACGGTCACGACCCCCGCCACCGCGGCCGCCGTCACGGGCAGGTCGGCATTGGCGTTGATGGCGGCGGCAATCGCGGCTGCCGTGGCGGCGATGCTCTCGGCGCCGGTGACCGGCACCGGGACGGACACGCCCTCGACGTAAAGCGGGATGACACCCGCCGCCGTCGGCGCGGCCGTGACGGTGATCGTGCCCGTGGCCTGCACCGCGCCGCCGGCGTCGCCGAGCGGCAGCGCCCAGATCAGGCCCAACGGATCGGCGAGGCGCACCGTCTCCATCATGGCCGCGAGCATGGAGCCCACTCCGAACTGCGCCTTGGCGTCGGCGAACGACGTCACCGGCACCGGCACGTTGGCGGCCGCCGTGCCGGCCGCGAGCTTCTGGCCGATCAGGAGGATGCGGCCCGGATCGTCGGCACGGCCGGCCTTCGACGGATCGACCTCGATGAACACGCCCGGCAGGCGGAGGTTGTTCGGAATCTTCGAGAACTGGATCATGCTCGCCTCGCGCGGAGATCATCGGAAACAGGGGACGGCCGACCCCGGGGGAGATCGGGGACGGCCGTCGGCGGCGCGGGGGGTCTCGTGGGAGGGGCGCGCCGCGGGAATTTCACTCTTGCTCGGAGCCCTCGGGCCCGGAACCCGGGGGCGGCCCGTCGAGCAGCCGGCCGCCGCCATCCAGCTCGCGGCGAATCCAGTATTCGTCGGAAGCCGCGACCCACTGGCCGCTTCCCGGGCAGGGTTTCTGCGTGTGCGGGTCCGGGATCGTCATGCCTTCGTTCGGCAGGAACCATTTACGGTCTTGCATGATCACTCCTCGTCGGGGCTGGGATCGAACTGCTGGCGGACAATCAGGTTCGCGGGAGGCGCGGCGCCAGGAATCGGGCCGAGATCGGCGCCGACCTGGGCGGTGTTGAAGTCGGCGGCGTCGGCCGGCAGACGGGGCTCGAACTTCAGATGGCCCAGCTGCAGCTCCAGTTCGATCTCGAAAAGACAGACGTCGTACTCTCGCTGTTCCGCGCCGATCTTGCCGTCGTCGAATTCGACGTTCAGGCGCGATACCCAGGCGAACAGCTCGAGAAAGGTGGTGTCCTCGAGCAAGGTCAGCAGGACCGCCGCCGCGATCTGGCTGGCATACTTGTCGAGGTCGATCGTCGCGCCGCGGCCGGTGGCGACCAGACCGTTGAAATGGAGGATGCAGGCCTGCTCGATCTCCGGCACCGGACGCGCGATGCCGGCGCCGCCGTCGTCCTTCGACCTGACCGTGAGGGCCGGCCACTTCTTCGTCGACTGCAGCGACTCGTAGCGGTGCTTCGGAATGTAGAGGTCCTTCAGCGCCGACTCGGGCGCCCCGACTACATTGGCGGCGGCCACGGCAGCGCGCAGCCGCGCGAGCGCGGCCTCCTTGATCTCCTCGCTCCGCAGGATGGGGAGAGGCATGCCACTAAACCCTCACCAGCCGCAGCAGCGCGCCGGTGCCCTCGCCGTTCGGCTCTTCCTGGGCAATGGCATAGACACCGGCGAACGGGCCCGCCGGAATCGCGAGCCGATCCTCCTCCTCCGGACGCACGCCGGGCGGGAAGTCGGCGTAGTGGACCCAGGCCGTTGGCTGCATGGTGGGCGCTTCGCCCCCGTCCTCGAGCTGCAGCGATTTGAAGGCGCCGTCGAACTCGGCCGGAACGGGAACGGCCGCGCCAGAGGCAACGCCGTTCGCCATCTTCTGAAAGAGGACACCGCCGAAGTCGAAGGTCCGGACGGCGGCCCGGTCGACGGCGTCGGCCAGGGCGCGCCAGTTCGGCATGTCGGAAGCTCCCTATGGGTCGACGGAGTCGGCCAGGTCGCGCCAGGCCATCAGGCCGGCGGCGGCGCGGCCGCGCGCTCGGCCGCGACCTTGGCCACGAACTCGTGCGCCTCGTCCTTGCGGTTGACGGCGGACGGCGCCCCGAGATCGCGCGCCAGCTTGACCAGCTCGGCGGCGTTCAGTTCGGCCCAACCCGCCGGAATCTCGACCGGCGGCGGCGGCGCGGCCGGTGGCGGCGGTGCTGCCGCGGCGATGCCGCGGTCGATCAGGCCCTGGGCCTCGTCGGCCGGACAGTCGAAGTCCTCGCCCGGCGCCGCGCGCCGCGGCTCCCTGGGCGTCCCGTGGTCGACCGTCATCAGCGCCGTCAGGCGGCGGGTGTTCCTGGACAATTGCGTCTCCATCGCATGAGAGGCGAACGGCGTTCGCCCGCCAAGCCGCCGACGCCAAATACGCGGCGCCGGCGGCCCGGCGGCGGGCCGGGAAGCCAGGTCCGGCTAGCGGACCGTGGCGCAGAAGCTGGCGTTCGGGCGGTAGGGAACCACGAGCGGCGCCGACTGAAGCAGCAGGTTGCGGATGGCGGGGTCCTTCTCGATCCAGCTCTTCGAGAAATAGCGCTGCGCCTTGTAGCCCGCTTCCTCGTCGAGGATGGCGCCATAGGCGCGCACGCCTTCGAGGCCGCCCTTGCGGCCGCCGTTGCCGGCCGCGAGCGATACCGTGTAGTCCGGCCACATCTTCTGATCGGCGCCATTCTCGTCCACATAGACGTCGGAATAGACGTAGATCTCGAAGTCGCCGACCATGCCGACATAGCGGGCGCGGTCGGCGCCGTCCCCACGGCTCATCGGACCGCGATCGAGCGCCGGCGCGCGGGCCTCGTTGGCCGAGCGCTTCTGGCGGTCGAGCAGATCCTTGACCTCGGCGTCCTTGCGAAAGATGCCCCAGGCCAGCGGGTCCATCGTGACCTCATGCGGCGCGGCGCCCGACTTGGCCTGGACCAGGCCGGCCCAGGTCTCGAGATTGTCGAGCACAGACACGCCCGCCTCGGCCCAACGGGCACCACCCGCCAGCGCCACGGTGAGCGCGGCGTCGCGGCCAAAGTTCACGACCACGGTCGGGTAGTTCTCGCCCGCCACGGTGACCGTTCCCAGTCGCAGCGCTTCCGACGCCATGACCTCTTCGCGCCGGGTCAGCATGTCGAGCTGGTCGTCGACCGAGTCGCTCAGCTGCGCGGCGCGACGCTGCATCGGCGACAGCGTGCCGCCGATCGCTTCGCCCGGACGGCGCTTCAGCGGCGAGTCCGGCTGCAGCAGGCGCTTGTCCTTGGCATAGGCCGGCTTGAAGCTCTTGGTCTCGACGCCCCGATCGGCGACAACCTTGCCGGCCACGGTCGGGTGGACGAACGGCGTGATGCGCGGCTTCGACTTGTCGATGTCGAAGTGGATCTCGGCGGTGTCGCCCGTCTGGATGACCGGGAAGAACTTGTCGAGCAGGAACGACGACGGCGCCGGCTTCTGCTCGACGACCTTGTTGAGGACGGTGGTGGCGTAGATGTCCATCGCAATGACTCCTTTTCAGATCGGGATCGGCCGCGGCGCTCAGGCCGCCACGACCTTCTTGATGAAGATCGCGAGACCGCGCAGGCCGGCCCGGATCGAGGCGATGGTGTGGCCGACACCAAGCACCAGCTTGGCCTCGTTGAATTCGCCGGTCTGGGCGATCATCGCCTCGACGTCGGCACCGGCGGCGGCGGCGTCGGTCAGCAGCACCGCATCGGGCACTTCGCTGCCGTCGCCCGCGGCGGACGCCGAGAGCTTCCACTTGTCCGTGGCGGTGACGCGGCCGAGCACGGCGCCGCGACCGAGGTTCGCGCCGGCGGCGATCGTTACCTTGCGGGTCGCGACCGGGAAGTTGCCGGCGAAGAGGCTGTCGGGATTGTGCGTCCCCTCGGCGGTGAAGCCGGATGCGGTGGTCATGTATCGATCCTTTCAGTTTGGAGTCGCTGCCTGGGCGCGAGCTGCGCTCAGACCTTGCCGGCCTTGAGAACGAAGGCGGCCGCCCGATCGACCTCGCCGGCGGGGCCCTTGTCGCCGCCGGTGTCCGGGCCGAGCGTCTGCTGACGGCGCGTCGCCATTTCGCCGCCGAGACCGAGCACACCGCCGGCGGGAACGGGCGCGCTCGAGGCGCCGGACGCCGTGGTCGCGACGATGGCGAGCGCGGCCTTGGCCGTCAGGTCGGTGCCCAGCGCGAGCTGCAGCGACGTCTCGACGCGATCGCGCCCACCGCCATCGACGATGGCGTGGATGCGAGAGCGGTCGGCCCTTACCGCGCTCCTGGCGATGGAGGCGCGCACCTTGGCCGGCACCGCCGCGGCGGCGGCCTTGGTTGCCTCGTCTTCGTCTTCGTCTTCCTCATCTTCTTCGTCCTCGTCGGACGCGGCGGCTTCCTTGGCCTTCCGATCCTCCTCGGCCTTGCGCTCGGACTCTTCCTTTTCGGCCTTTTCGCGCGCGGCCTTCTCTTCGTCGCTCTCGTCCTTGGGCTGGTCTTCGGCGCGGTTGCCCTTGCCCCACAGTCTGAACTTCATGCTCGGCTCCTCACTTACTGGCCAGCTCGACCAATTCGAGCAGGGCTTCGGTCGGCGACAGAATGTCGTCGCAAAAATCGATCGGCTGGGCGTCGCCCGGCAGGTATGCCAACGCCTGCGTTGCCTTGATGGCGTCGGCGCCGATGCCACGACCCTTGGCCACCACGTCGACGAAGAGGGCGGCTATCGTGTCGACTTCCTTCTGGAAGATGGCGCGGGCCGGCTCTGACAGCGGCTGTTCCGGATAGCCGTCGGCCTTGTGATCGCCGGCATAGATGAGCGTGACCTTCACGCCCGCCATTTCCAGCGCCTTAGTGAAATCGTAGTGCGCGGTGATGACACCGACCGAGCCGGTATAGCCGACCGACGAACAGGTGATGCGCCCGGCGCCGACAGCGAGCGCGAAGGCGGCGCTGCAAGCCAAGCTGTCGACGATGGCCCAGATCGGCTTGGTTTCACGCGCGTCGCGGATCTGGTCGGCCAGGTCGAAGCACCCCGCCACCTCGCCGCCGGGCGAATTGCAGAGCAGCGCGATCGCCTTGATGGTGGGATCGTTCATCGCTGCCGCGAGCTGCGTGCGGAGCCCATCGTAGCCGGTCATCCCACACCACGGCTCGACGCTGCCGAGGTTGTTGACCAGCGTTCCCTCGACCTCGAGGATGGCGACGTCGCGGACCTGCGGGAAGGCCTTCCGGTAGTCGCGCTCGACCAGGCCGATCGGCAGCGACGCATAGACCGGCCGGCGTTCGCCGCCCTCGTCGTCGTCCATGGCGCGGAGATCGCGCGGATTGGTGGCGACGCCCATGCGGGCGTGCAGCATGCGGCCGAACGATTCCAGCCAAACGCCGCCGTGACGGGGCTCGAGCAGCAGAGGCCGGCCGAAGGCGCGGCTCGCGACGTGAGCGTATCTCATGCGGCGACACTCATGCGGCTGGCCTTTCGTTGTCGCTCGTCCCCTTGACGCCCATCAGCGAGGCGGTCGTGGCGACGGGCAGATTGAGACGGCCCAGCACGCGCGCCTCGCGTGCCGACTGCCGCGCGACCTTGCGCCAGTCCCGCCCCTGCTCGGCGTTCGCCGACTGCAGCGTGTCGGTGTAGGTGTCGCGGCCGATCTGGTAGGCCTGCCGTTCCTTCACCGGATCGATGTGGCCGCGACCCGGGCCGATCCAGCCGTGGCGCAGCCAGGCCGAACGGCGTTCGTAGAAGCCCGGCGTGCCGCCGTTCTTCCGCATCGACGGCAGCTCGACGATGCCGCGGTCGACCGCCTCCTCGAACCAGCTGCCGTAGCGCGGCGCGGCCGAGGTGCGCTCGAGGAAGGCGCTGCGGCCGGTGATGGCCTTCCAGGCGCCGAGCAGCGAGGCGCGGGCACTGGAGTAGTTCGTCTTCGAGTAGTCGCGGCTCAACTCCTCGCGGCTCATGCCGAGGCCGGCGGCCTCGCGTCCCAGGAGCGTGTCGGTGAACTGCTGGTAGGCGGCGCCGGCCGGCTGGACCGGATTGGTGAATTTCAGCGTCGTGCCCGGGGGCATCTTCGGAACGATGGTGCGGTCGAGCCGCATCGGCGGGCCGCCGATCTGCAGCGATTCCTTGCCACCCGCCCCAACGGGGCCGGCGAACATGGTTTCGAGCGCTTCCTTGTCGAGACCGCTCTGGGTCTCGATCACGGCGGCGATGATGCTGTTGATCAGCACCGCCTTGGCCGTCGCCCGATCGGCGACGTCGTGCAGCCGGAAGGCCTCGATGACCGATGCCATGGGCGAAACACCACGGGTCATGCCGTCGCCCTCGACGACGAAGCCGTGCAGCACGTTCGGCCGGCCGAAATTGTCCTCGCGCTCGAAATACTCCCAGACGTAGGACTCGGCGCCGAGCCACGGATCGTAGGGGTGCGCGCGTCGTATGTGGTAGCCTAGCGGGTCGCCCTGCGGGCCGAGCTGGACACCGTTGCGCAGCGTCGCCGTGTCGGCGGCGCCGCCCGGGTTGCTCAGCCTGTGGGTGCTGATGTTCTGCCAGGCCGTGGCATAGCGGGCGCGGCCGGGGCCCAGACGATCCGGCAGCCAATGGGAGACCGCCAGGAATTCGCCCGAATCGAACCAGGCGGCGAAGTCCTGGCGCAGCTGCCCGATGAAGGAGACGCGCCGGCCGGCGTCGATCCAGTTGCCCGGGTCGTTGGCATATTCGTCGAAGGCCTCCTCGACATGCTCCTCCCAGGCGTCGCGCTCGTCGTCCGACATCGAGGAAAGGCCGAGCGCATGCCAGTTGGGCTCGACCGCCAGCATCCAGTTGGCGCCGATGACGTTGTCGATCTGGCTCTGGCGCGCGCCGGCGGCGAAGCCGTTGTTGCGCCCGAGATCGGTGCCGCGGGCCACGACATCGTCGCGCAAACCCCACATCGCCGCATCGGGCGACTGCAGCATCGGGTCCCAGCCGGCCAGCTCCTGGCTGAGGCGATCGCCGGCGCGATAGGGCACGGCGGCCATGGCACGAAGCGGCGTCGTGCCGTCGGCGGCGACCAGCTGGGCAGGCGGCATCGGCTAGCCTCCGAAGGTCGGCACGAACGGGAAGCCGGCGCCGGTCTCTTGCCCGAGCTGCGAACGCAGCGAGACGATGTAGTTGTCGAGCTTGGCGAGATCGGTCGCGGCGAAGGACACCGACCGGCCGCTGCTGGTCGACACGCTCACCGCCTTGTTGCCCATGATCAGCTCGTGGCGCGCCTGCTCGGCCTCGGCCAGCCACGCGGTGAGCTGCTGCTGCGTGGCCATGGTCTCATCCCAGGTCGATGACTTCTTCCATCACGACGGAAGTCGTGACGGTGGGCCGAACGGCGTTCGGCACGGGTTCGATCGCCGGCGAGTCGGAGTCGTCGGGCGGTTCGTCCGCCAGCTCGGGCGCGTCGAACAGCGAGCGCTGCTCGCTTGCCAGCCGCTGCCACTTGCGTTCCAGCCACTCCCACTCCGCCGGCGACTTGGTGCTCATGCCCAGCTTCTCCGCCAGCGCCAGGCCGTAGACCGTGCAGTCCAGCAGGTGGTTGTCGACCTCGGTCTGGTGCCAGCCCTGCGTGACCTTGCCGGTCTTGCGGTTGCGCTGCGTCGCGAAGATCTCCGACAGGAGCTGCTTGAAGTCCGACTCGGACCAGTCCTGGTTGAAGTGGCAGTAGCTGCCCGGAAAGACGATCGCGTCGGCTTCCTTCTTCACCTTGAGCGCGCCGAAATGGCGGGTCTTCAGCGGCCAGGTGCCGACCGGAAACGTCTTCGGTCCCTTGCGCCGGGCCTTGCCGCGCTCGCTGAAGGTGCGCGGCGTCGCCTTGCCGGGCCAGGCCGGCTGACGCCAGCCGTCTTCGCCGCGGAGCGGGAAGCAATCGAGGCGCGACTTGCACCAGTTGACGACGACTTCGGTCTGATAGTTGGCGTCGATACCGACGGCGTCGGCGCGGCGGTCGTTGCCCCAGCGGTCGCGGAACTGCTTCCTGCGCAGCGCGTCCAGCTTCTGGAACGCCGAACCCGTTTCGGTCCCGGTCTCGCCGTCGAGGAAGCCGTGCTGGAGGCCCCAGCTCTGGCGGTCGCGGCCCCAGCCGATGAAGCGGTACCAGATGCCGTCGCCCTGAACGTCGCACGACAGGGTGATCAGCAGCACGCCGCTGCCGGATACAGGGGCCGGCACCGTGCCGGCGTCCCACGTCTCGCAGCGGGCCAGCAGCTCCTCGGCCTTGGGCCGGTCGCCCGCTTCGTCCCACGGCTCGCCGAGCTGCAGGTTGACGAAGGTCTTCAGCTTCTCCGGATCGCCCTGGGCGTCGATCCATTTGGCGACGATGTGATCCCAGGTCGTGAACGGGCTGATCAGCGAATTGAGGTGGTAGCTCGGTTCGCGGCCCGGGAAGGGAAAGGCATGCACCCAGCGGCCCTGGGCGTTCATGCCCTCGAGCTGCCAGTGCTGGACGATGCAGCCGTTGGCCTCGCAGACGTAGTGCGCGTGGTAGGGCGGCACCGGGTTGAACTTGATGCCGAAGGCCTGGTCCTTGCCGCCCCACTTCAGCACCTGCTCGGCGCCGCAGTGCGGACACGGCACGTGCCAGCGGCCCTGGGTGCCGGCCTCGTACTGCCGGGCGATGCGCGACGCCGACTTGATGGTCGGCGTCGAGACATCGAGTTCCTTGTCCTTGCCCGACTTCTCGAACGAGGTCTTGCGCGCCCGGGCCATCTCGACCGGATCGCCCTGGTCCCCGATCTTGGGCGGGAACTCGTCCATGTCGTCGAGGAAGACGTAGCGCACCGACTTCTGGCGCAGGCCGGCGCCGGAGTTGGCCCCGGTCACGACGATGCTGCCGCCCGGGAAGCGCTTGCGCTTGAGCGTGCTGCCGTCGCGGCCCCGGATGACGACGTTGCTGACCTTGCGCTTCAGGCGCTTGGTCGCCTCGATCGTCGGCTCGAATTTCTCGGAGGTCCAGTCGCGGCCGGCCTCGATCGTGGGATGCACGACCAGCGCCGGGCCCGGCGCCGAATCGATGATCCAGCCCAGGATATTCGACAGGCCCTCGGAACCCGAGACCTGCACGCTCTTCATGACCGTGGTGCGCCGCGCCCAGTGGGACGGCGCCATGGTGTCCATGATCTCGACGAGGAACGGCGTGCGGGCGTTGCGCCACTTGCCCGGATGCGGACTCGTCTCCTCGGCAACGACGCGATGGCGCTCGGCCCAGTCGCTGGGCTTCATCGGCGGATCGCGGCGCAGGCCGCGCGACCAGGCGCGGCGCACAGTGCGCCGGGCAGAGCCGAGGCCGGGCAGCAGCTTACGGAGCTGCCTCGGCGTCAGGTTCGCCAGACTCGAACTGGTCGGACTCGGGGTCGGACTGGCCGGGCTCTGCATCGCCGAACTCGTCCTCGTCTTCCGCGGCGATCAGCCTGGACACCTCGTCGAAGGCCTGGCCGGTGTGCTCGTCCAGCCAGACGCGGAACTCGGCCTCGGTGCGCGGCCGTTCGCCGACGAAGGCGTAGAGGGCGCTCGCCTTGTCGGCCATCTGGCCGGTGACGCCGTCGCGGGTGCGGCGGGCGAAGGTGGTCTGGTCGTCGTCGACGACCGACCGCAGCACGACGAGGCCCTCGTCGACCGCGATCTGGCGCAGAAGGCGCCGGTTCTTCAGCTGCTTCTCGAGCTGCTGCTGCTGGACCAGGCCGGACGGCGCGCGATCCGGTGAACGGCGTTCGGCCGGGGCAGCGCCGTCGGGCGCAGCGCTGCTGTCCTGGTCGGCGTCGCCGGCCGTCATCGGCTGACGGCGCATCAGCGGATTGAGATTGTCGCCACGCGCGGCCTTCACCGCGGCGAGATCGAACAGGGGGTTGCCCTGGGTATCGCGCTCCGCGACCGGAATTTTCCCGGCCGCGGCTTGCTTGCTCACGGTGCCCTTGCCGACGCCGAGCTCGCGCGCGAGCGCGGACACGCCGAGCAGGCCGGATGACGCCATGTCAGAACCTCAGGCCGGGGCGCCCTCGATCAGCCACCCGGCAAAATCGCCGAAGCGAAACCACTCGACGGCGGGACCGGCCAGGGCCTCGCAGGTCACCGGCCGCTGCACGCCGCCCAGGCTCAGCTCCTTGGCGACGATATCGGCCGGGGTCACGCCGGCGGCGAGCTTGCCGGCCCAACTCAGCCGCGACAGCACCGTGGCCGGATAGCCGGACAGGGCCTGCACGCGGTCGACGACGACGATGGCGCCGCCGGGATTCACCAGGCCGCGCAGGCGCTGCATGAAGGCGGCACGATCGGCGGGCGGCACGAACATCAGCGTCAGAAACAGGATCGCGAGATCGAACGGCCGAAACTCGACCGACAGCGCGTCGGCGCGCAGCAGACGGCCGGCCTGCGGTCCGGTGTAGCGGGCCGCCATCTCGGCCGAGGCCTCGATCGACACCAGTTCGGCGCGACGCTCGTCGAGGACATTCTCGATGGCGCGGCCGATGTTCCCGGTCGAGGCGCCGATATCGTAGACCAGCCCGCGCGGCGGAATGTAGTGGCGCGCAATATGCACCACGGCGCCGGTCGCCAGCTCGTACCAGGGCAGCTGCTCGCGGACATGCACGTCGAAGCCTTCGGCCACGGCCGTGCGCTCGAATGTCCACTCGCGCGGAATCTCCATGGGGCGGGAGCTAAGGGGTTCGCTCATGGCGCGTCTTCCGCGCCAGGCAGAGCCGTCAGTCCCTGCACGTCTTCCCAGCGCAGCGCCGGGATGCCACGGCCGGCGTACATCGCCCGCGAGCGCGGGTTCGATTCGAGCGCCAGGTAGCGCGTGCCGCTCTCCGGGCGGCCGTGCGCCGGAAAGACGCTCTCCTCGAGCGCGAGCCGCTTCGACGCCGGCGGCGGCAGATTGCGCGCGTTGAAGTGCCACTCGGCCGGCTGCCAGCGGTTCTTCTCCAGGAGACTGGCCAGGGTCTCGGCGGCGTGCCGGACGGGACGCGCCGTCATCAGGATCGTGCGATGCGGCCGGCAGAGGTCGATCAGCCAGGCGCGATAGCGTTCGCCGCGGATCTGCTCGGCGAACCGCCGGTTCTTTTCCTCGCTGTTGCAGACCAGCGTGTAGTTGAGGTCGAGCAGTACGACCAAACCGCCGCTCATAGCGGCACCCCGAGTCGTGTCGAGAAGGCCTGCATGGCCTCGTCTACCATACCCAGCGATTTGCTGTCGGGATAAGGCAGGTCGAACTCGAAAATGATCGCGGCGCGCAGCGCGGCGCGGTCGATCGGCAACGGCTCGGCGCAGGCGGCCTCGACGCAGTGCTCGCGCTCACGCGCGGCGACGCGGCCGAACAGCGGTGCGAACAGGTCGCGGAACTCGGCCGGCGTGTGGAACTTTTGGACCTTGGGCCGGTCGGTGATATCGCCCAGCTGGATGCCGGGCTCGTAGCCCAGCGCGAAAGCCAAGCCCTTGCCGTGCGTGCGGTCGAGATAGTCCTTGCCCTCGCCCACGCGCTGCCAGCCGACCGACGCGGTCGAGGTGGCGCAGGCGAAGAGCCTCGTGCGCGGGCCGCAGAGTGCGGCGCAGACCGTCGCGAGCTGGCGGCGGTCCTCGACGAAGGGAACGCTGTTCAGGACCGAGCTGATGAAGACCGATGTGTACGGACGGCCCGAGGCGACGTCGGCTAGGAACTCCCGCGTGAGCGTGCGCGACTCCTTGAGGTCGATCGCGTCGCTGCCGTCGACCACGCGATAGGGCTCGAATGGCGCGACATGCACGCCCTGGGCGCGCAGCAGCTTGGTCTCGTGCAGATGGCCGGCGCCGAAGTCCACGATCGAAGAGCCGTAAAGCGCCAGCCAACGGGCCCGGTCGGCGGGCCGTGCGATGTCGAAGGTGTTGGCGGGCTTGGGACCCACGATCTCGGCGACGAAGCCACGCCCCAGGGTCGAGCGGAAGCGGCGCGCGCGGCGGAAGCTGTTGTAGCGCAGCAGATCCCGGTAACGGGTCTGGACGTCGAACTCCATGCTGAGCAGGTTCAGCATCGCCTCGGCGAAGGCGGCGCGGCCCTGGTCCAGACGCACGACCTCGATGCGCTCGTCGCGCTGCTCGGCAGCGTGCTGCAGCCGGCCGACTCCATTGACCACGACACCGTCGGGCCCGGCGACCAGCGGCATGCGGACGCCCTGGCGGGCGAGCGTGCGCGCGAGATTGCGGGCGTAGCCCAGCCAGCGGCCGGCGTTCGCCACGAGCAAGGGCGCCAGCGGCTCGGCTGTCGCGGCGAGGCAGGCGAAGAACGCCGGCGTATCGGGCGCGAGATCGGGCAGCTGCTCGGCCAGGCGAACGGCGTTCGCCGCGGCGAGGCGGCGCGTCAGGTCGGTCGGCGTGTCGTGCGGCCGCAGGTCGTTGGTGCCGCGATTGAAGGCGATGTTGAGCGCCTTGCGGTCGTCGAGGGCGAGCGGCGGCAGCCACGCGACCGGCACCTGGCGACAGCCCATGCGAGTCGCCACGAGGTGGCGCTGATGGCCGGACAGAATCTCGCCGTCGCCCTGGGCGTAGATCGGCAGCACGAAGCCCAGCTTGCGCAGGCTGAGTTCGATCAGGTCGAGGCGCGCCGGGTCGGTCGCGCGCGGATTGTAGGTCGACGGCACCAGGCGATCGACCGGGACCAGCTCGTGCAAGAGCGCGGCAGTCATGCCGCCATCCCGAGGCGCCGCCGGATCTCGCCGGTAATCGCCTCATTGTCGAAGCCCACCTGGTGCCGGACGGTTTCGAGCCACGCCATGTACGGCGCGCGCTCGACGGCGAAGCGGTGCTCGCCGATCGTGACGTGAATGCCGGGCTCAAGCGAGGCCTTGCGCGATCCCTTGCGGACAACCTCGACCAAACCGTTCTCGATCGGCGTAGGAGTGCCGAGCAGGCGCTCGATCTCGCTCACGTCGAAGCCAAGATCCCCCGGCACGATATCGAGATCGGCGGGCAACTCAGCCAAGGCTTCCGCCAGTAGCCTCTCATCCCAATGGGAGTTGAGGGCGATGCGATTGTCAGCCAGCCGGTAGGCTTCAACCTGGTCGGCCGAAAGATGGTCGACGCAGAGCGTCGGCACCTCGGCCATGCCGAGACGACGCGATGCCAGCCAACGGCCTTCGCCGGCTACGATCTCGCCGTCGGGCGTGACCAGGATCAGCGAATTGAACCCGAACGCCTCAATCGACTTCGCGAGCTGGGCGACCTGGTCGTCGCTGTGCCGGCGCGCATTGCGTGGGGACGGGCTTAGCGACGCGGGATCGCGCCAGACGATCCTCTTCCGTTCTCTTGTCATGATGCACAACCGATGCGCTGATTCCCCGCCCGTGATCGGGTGGCGGGACGGCCGATATCCGGCCGGTATTCGGTCGTGCGTGCTTCCAACACGCGGTTTGCAGCGCTCCAACGCTGCGGCCCCCGCCTCTTTCCGGCGATGGTTTCTCAGCCGCGTTTCCCGTTTCCACACGGGAAACGACGGCGTTTCATCAAATTTATCAAGGCGTTACTAGAAAACTAAACGGGTGCGCGTTACCCGTTGTAGGGGCCCCGGCAGGAAGGACCCGCAACAAAATTGCGTTCAAACGAAAGGAAGTTGCGCGACGGCACCCCCTAGGGCTGGCCCTCACCGACCTCACGTCCCTAGTCCTAGACCTCAGCCGCGATGCCCCATTGCATCCGACAGGCTGGCCACGAAGTTCGGCCCGAACCTCCTGCTCACCGTGCCCTCGGTCCGAGCTTTGAAACCGAAGGTCGGCTTCACTTGCACCCCAAGCTTCAGCCAATAGAGCAGCTGCAACGGATAGCGCTTCTTGCCGACACGCCGAACGATGCCCGCACCCGAGGCCGTCTTAAGCATGAAGATTTTCGGTTTGCCTCGCAGGGCGCCAGGACGTTGACCCCTCGGGATGATGTCTCGCTTGTTGCGCTTGGCATTGACCGGCACGGCAACGCGCGAATGAGATCGCGCGCGCTTGGTGCCGCCTCGCTCGTGCCGTTCCATGAACGGTTCGAGAGAACCCACCACGGCCTGCGGCACAGTCTTGGTCGCCGGCGTGATGCGAATCCCGTTGCTCACCCATTTGTTCCGCAGGGTGTAGCGACTGGGCAGATCGGCCCGAACATCGCCCTGGGCATCCTGCGCCGTCTTTGTAAGAGCGCGGGCCCTGGCAAAGGGAACGTGCCGCCGCGCGGCATCGTCCATATGGCGCGTGAAGCGGTCGACGTCAGATGTGACGTACGTCCGCATTGTGTCGCCAGATCGGTTTGTTGGGGGTGTGAGGCGCGATCCGCCATCACTAACAAAAAAATACGCTCAAACTGTCCGCCGTGTCCAGCGGCCTCTAATGTTTTTTCTCGGCGAGGATGAGCCAGCACTTCCGCGTGACGTCATCGACCGGCTGCTTCTCGCCGTTCCATTCGGCCGCCATGATCGTCGTGAGATAGAGATACCGTTCACTGACGGCGGTTTTCTTCAGCGCCTTGCCGCCCAGGCGCGCCGCCACAACCTCGGTAATCTTCGCCACCTTGCGCAGTGAACAGCCCGACATGATGCCCATGAGCACGGCTCGATCGATGTCCGAGCGCAGGTAGACCCGGTCCATCGTCCAATCGAGCCGGGTCACCTCCTCCGGCGTCAACGATCGGCGCAGCACGCCCGCCGACTGCGGCTGCAGATCGCCAAGGAACGAACGGTAGAGAGGCGGCACCTTCACGGGCGGCAACTTCTTCATCAACGCGTTGACCGACAGCAACCGGCAGTGGACCAGGTCATGGGTCCATTCGATCGGCATCGGTCCGAAAGCACCCGTCTCGAACGACGGCTCGACGACCGGCGGCAGCGCCACCTCACGCTTACCCCAGGCAGCACTTCGCTCGCTGAGCAGGAAAGCCCGCTCATCAGCGCCTCGAACCGGCGTTTTGAACCTCTGCTGGGGCTGTACCGCTTCGTCCCGCTTCTGTACCGGCTCCGTAACGCTCTTACTCATTTGAATCTCTTCATTAATTTAGAAGTCGTTACATCGGTACGCTAAGAAATGACCCGTCCTGTCGCGCACGCACGCATGAGTCCCCTGTGAGGGGTGCCCGTACCGCCGTACCGCTGTCGCCTTTTTGGTCGTCGCCACAATCGTTTAGGCCCGGTACGGGCGCGGTACGGCGCTGGTACAAGCGGGACGGTCATGGCTCTTCGTCCGCCATTGAGGGCAGGAAAAGAGACGGCACGAGGACGCCACGGCTCTGAGGGCCGCCAAAGCGGACGGGCCCATGCAGCGAGACCTTCACCTTGTCGCCGCCGATCGGCCGGAACTCGAGATGGCAAAGGACATCGGCCCAGCGGCCGTCCGACCAGTCAGAGCCCTCGAATATCCGCATGAGACCGTCGTGCGTGTTGGCGATTCCGAGATCGGCGAGGAACCAGAGCGGATTCTTGTCCTTGAGATCGGCCGGCAGCAGCCGAAGGCCCATCCCAAGGAGCGCGCGGCGGTGCGACTCGCCCCCACCGGGTTCGCGCGCGCGCGCAATGACCTGGCCGACCGTGAGCGATTCGCCGCCACGCCAGACGTGTGCGTCCGACCCGAGCAGCTTGTTCCAGCACTGGCTGGCCGGGTCCGTTCCCTCTTCGGCATCGCTGAGCGAGATGATCCACGGCAGGAATCGCTTGCCGATGTCATCCAGCATGTCGGCATCGGCCGGATGGTCCTGCGTCAGCGTCCACCACCCCGCGAGCAGGTGGCCGAGCTGATTGCCGTCGCGGGCAGTGCCGCCAAGATCGTGAATACGCGTGCGCGCGAGCCGCAAATTCTCGCAGAAGAGATCCCACCGGCCCAGCACGCGGGCGCGTAGCTGGGCCGACCATTCGGCGACACGCAGGATCAGCGCCTCGATTTCTTCCTGGGTGGCGCGCTCGCGGCCTTCCTCTTCGAATCGCAGCAACTGGATGATCGTGATGCGCTCGCGGTCCTGCTGTTTCATGTGGCCGACCGCCGTCGCCGCCATGCAGACGGCTCCGCGCACGTCGAGCTTACGCGCCGTGCCATCGGCACCGCCACGCCCGCCCTTGGCGCCGCCCTGGTCGCTGAGCAACCGGATCAGTTCGCGCAGCTTTTTCATACGCTGCTGGTCGCCGTCGCTCTCGTTCTCGTCGAGCAGGATGCCGCAGGCCTGCCGGAGGAACTCCTGCTCGACGAAGGCGCCCGAGTAGGTGTTCGCGATGTCCTGCCCGGCACCGCCCAAGGCGGCGCGCATCAGCAGCATCAACGTCGACTTGCCGGAGCCCGGCTGGGCGCGCAGGAACATGTGCGAGCGCCAGTGCGTCGCGTCGCCCAGGAAGGCCTGGGCGAGATAGCCGGCGACCAGCTCCGCGGCGCCCTCCTGCTGGAAATTCCAGTTGAACAAGGCCGCGACCAGATTTTGCCCGAGCTGCGCCGGCACGTCGGCATAGGCCGAGCCGCCGCGAGGAAGCGAGACCATCGCCGGCCGCTCGCGCTTGCCCGCGATCACGTAGAGCGGCGTGCCGAGCCGCGCGCCCGGCTTCAGTATCTCGCCCTCGCGGATCAAGGCGTTGCCGGCATGCACGATCGGCCGTCCGTCCGGACCGCGCCAGGTGCCGGCCATGCGATGCTCGACGTCGCCCGAGACATAGCCCACGTCGACACAGGCCCGCATCATCGCTTCGGCCGCAATGACGGCATTGGGCCGTTTGGTCGGCTCACCGGTCTTCTTGTCGACCCCGGGAAAGTGCTTGATGAGCCACCACAGGCGCGCGGCGAAGAGATCGGCGAGACCGCCGGCGCGATGCAGCTGTGCCGCCGTGAACTTGCGCAGCTCACCCTGCGGCGTCACGAGATAGTAGATGCCGCCGGGCCCGTGGCCGTAGGGCCGTACCGGGCACGGATCGAGACGGCTGTTCCACCACCAGTCTTGGCGCGACCGGTCGTACCACGAGCCGTCGCGGTACTTCTCCGGTGGACCGTCCGGCTTCTCCTGCGGAGCGGCGCCGGCGTCGGGATCGATCGAATCGACGGCGAAGTCACCTGTCGCGCCGTCGCCCCATTCGTCGTCCTCGCCAGGATCTTGGTCGTTATTGTTCATTGTCCCCGCTCTACGCTACGCCGAACGCCGTTCGCCTCTTCACCGAACGCAACACTTCACCCCGGCGCCGCCGCGGGAGCGCCGCGTGGCGGTCGCATTCGGCCGCCACGATCGCGCCCATGAACCAGCTCGCCGTCGCCGCCGTCGTAACCGCCCTCGTCGCTCTCCCCGCCGGCGCCGACACGCCGAAAAAGGACTGCGGCCAGTTGCCCGGCACGTTCGAGGGCCTCGTGTTCAGCGGCGACGGCGACACGATCTACGGCGTGGGCTACGCGCCCTCGATCCGGCTCTGGGGCATCCAGGCGCCCGAGCTGCGCGACAAGCAGACCGGCCAGGAAAGCACCGCCGGCATGCGCACGCGCGCCGCCCTCGAGGATCTGCTGGCGGCGTCGGGTCACCGCGCCAAGTGCGAGCCGCGCAAGTGGGACCGCTACTGCCGCGTCGTGGCGAGCTGCAGCGCCGGCACGACCGATGTCAGCCTCGAGCTGCTGAAGGGCGGCATGGCCTACGGCTTCTGGCTGAGCGACACCGCGCCGGACAAGGTGGCGCTGAGCGTGTCCTATGCGACGGCCGAAGCCGAGGCCCGCAAGGCGCGACGCGGCCTCTGGAAGGATTGGCTGGGCGAGACGAAGTAGGCTCACGCCGCCCTCCGCTCGTCGGCGAGGCCGAGCCTCTGACGCAGGACGCGCTCGAGCGCCGCTTCGAGCGAGCCCCCCCCGGTAACCCGATTCGTCTTGGCCTCGTTGATGGTCTGGTCGAGATCGAGCCGCTTCAGGCCACGCGCCAGCCGGCCCGAGGCCACGACCGCCGGCTCCGCCTTCACGATGCGCGTGACGGCCGCGATCGTGGGCGAACGCAGCGCGTTCGTGGTCTCGCCGTGCGTAGCCACCAGCACGCCGAGCGCATCGGCCAGGACCTGGCGACCGAGCGGCAGCAGCTTCTGCAGCGTGTAGGTCGCGAGCGTCGAGCGCGGCGGCAGCACATAGGACGGCGGCCCGCGCAGGATGGTGACGCCGGCGTCGGCACAGAGCTTGTGGATGCTAAGGGCCCAATCGGTGCCGGCCGCCTGGGCCGCCCAGAACTTCTGGATGCGCGAGAGGCCGATGCGCTGGCTATTTGTCGCGACGAAAATGCCGGCCTGGGTCGCCACGTCGGGCGCATCGACGATGTAACACGGCAGGGCCGTGATCTTGGGATGCAACTTCGCCGCGGCGAGGCGGTGCTGGCCGTCGATCACGGCATATTGCGACCCCGATTCGGTGACGATGATCGGCTGGTAGTAGTTCCAGCGGAACGCGCCGGCGATGCGGCGAACATGCCGCTGGTTTTTCTCGCCCATCGCGCGCTGGTAGCGCTTGTCGACCGTGAGCCGCTCCAGCGCGATCCAGTCCAGGCTGGGCGGCGTGCCGAGCTCGACGACGGGTTTCGATTTGTTGCGCCGGGTTTCAGCCACGACCACCCGCCCGAGCGGCCCGCGCCTTCGCCACCAAGATATCACCGAGCACCGTTACCGGACGGTCATAGGCCTGCAGCCAGTAATCGGCCGCCACCCCCACGAGGACCGAGCAGACGAAGTCGGGCGCGAGCCCGTCGGCAATGGCCTTGTACGCGGCATCGCTGATGGCGTTGCCAAGATCGGCGAGCCGGCGATTGCCAGAGTGATGTTCGAGAAGCTGATCGCTCAAGTTCTGATCTCCTGTGTCATCGGACGGACACCCTCAATCGGTCGATCGAGCGGCGGCAGTGCCGTGAAGAGGTTGCGGCCGACCAGCTCGACACGGCGCACGGCGTGATCGACACACCAGTACGACGACACGCGCACGCGGCCGTCCCGCACCAGGCCGAGCAGATCCTGCTCGATGGCAAGAGTCGGCAGGCCGAGTTCGCGCGCGAGGTCCGCCGTTTCCGGCAGTACCAGGCCGGCCTCGGCGGTGCCCAGGATGAACCGCATCAGCCGGGCCCGGCGCTCCCAGGACGTCGTCTTGGGCGATTCGGGCGCTGGCGGCGCGACCGCCGAGGTCGAGACAGTCGGCGCCGGCCGGGGCGCGGCCGCACGGACTGCCGGTCCCTGCAGCCGGTATTCCGCAGACAGCCGCCGATAGTCGGCCTCGGAGCCCGCGATGCGATGCAAGACGGCCGCCGATGCGCCACGGGCGATCTGCCGGCGCAGCTGCGTGACCGTCAGGGGCTCGCGGCGCGGCGGCAAGCCGAGGTCATGCGCGATCAGGACGCTCATGCCTGCGCCCTCAGGATTTCAGCGATCGCGCGAATGCCGATATTGGGCCACATCCTCATGCCGCCTCCCCTGCCGAACGCCGTTCGGCCGCCCGTTGCTCTTTCAGCACGTCGTTGAAATCCGCCTTGTCGAGGTGGCGCATGTTCGGGACCATGATCCCGATGTGCCGGCCGCCCGTGCTGAAGGCCTTCTTCGCGGCCCAGGCGGCGCGTTCGCCGGTGCGGCGGAGCTTGTTCCAGTCGGCGCCGATCAGCAGGTCGCTGCAGAGGAACGGCGGCTCGACCTTGGCCATGGCGTCGGCCGAGCCGTAGGCAAAGCCGGCGCGGCGCCACAGCTGCATGTTGGACATCGACGTCTCGAGGCCTTCGCCGGCCGTCATCGCTTCCGCCGGCTCGCACAACATGAGCAGCGCGCCCGCGCGGGGGCCGAGGTGCATCTTGTCCTTGCGGGTGCCGGCCTTCTCCCAGCCGCCGGTGACGCGCTTCAGGTAGGTGCGATGGACGGCCACCACCGTGCCGTCCGGCTTGCGGTAGGGCACGATCATCGCGGGGAAGTCACGCTGCTCGATGCCGTGATAACAGGCCGCCACGAACTTCAGGGCGGCCGGCCAGCCGCCGTTGACGGCGGGATCGCCGAAGCCGTACTCGGCACAGGGCACCAGGGCGCGGCCACGCAGGTACTGGTCGATGGCCGGGTCGTGGACGGCCCGGGCCCAGAGGCGCTGCACCCGCTGATCGCGCTGCACGTCGTCGGCCTGCGGCACGGGCACGCTTAGACCCGTCGCCGGGTCCAAGCGTTGGGGCCGCGGCGCCGGCGCCGGGCTCGCGGCCAGGCGCGAGAGGCCGTTCTCGGATTCCAGCAGCTCGATCGCTTCGGTGAACTCCAGCTTCTGCCGCGCCATCACGAAGTCGATGGCATTGGTGCCGCTGGCATCGCAGCCGAAGCACTTGAACAGGCCCTTCTTGGTGTTCAGCGTGAACGACGACGCACCGCACGTCGGCAACGGGCAGACGCCCCTGTATTCATGCTTCGCGACGCTCTTCAGCGCGACGACGCTCACGATCGCATCGTAGAGCCCGACCCGCTCCAGCACGGCGGCCTTGCGCTTGGTCCAGCGGTCGCGGTCGAAGCTGACGGCGAGGCGGTCCGTTCTCATGCCCGCGCTCCCGCCGGAGGGACGAGACGGATGACGCGGCGCGGGCCGTGCACGTCGGCGGCGAGCGAACAGGCGATGCGACCGTCGCCGCGCAGGCAGTCGATATCGTTGTCGATCGTCCCCGGACTCACGCCGAAGAAGCGCGACAGACGGGCCGTGGTCGGCATCGCCGCGCCGGCGCGGGCGTACTCGGCGATGACCTGGAACAGCGCGAGCCGGCGTTCCGGGATCGACAGCACGACACCGACCTCGCCGCCGCCTCCGGTCGCCCCGCCGGCCTCGGACCGCGGGGCGGGCGCCGGTCGTTCGGCCGGCAGCAGCTGCAGCGCCCGCCGCAGCGACCGACCATCCAGATCCCACACACGGACCAGCGTCCTGAAATGCGCCGCCGATCCGGCGATGCGATGCAGCAGGCGTTCCGACGCGCCGCGACGGACGTAGCGGCGGAGCGTCGTGACGACGAGCGGCTCGTAGACGGGCCGCGCCGACGGCAGGCGGGCAACCAGGACGCCGGGCGCGGAATCGCCCCACAGCACCGACCGGTCGACGGCACGCGGCCAGGTCGGAGGATCGGCCCGCCGATCCTCCCGGCGGTCGGCAGGCGTTGTCGTCAACGCCGAGAGACCGCGCGGTGCAGGATTGACACGGGCCTCGCTCACAGCGGCGGCCTCCGGTGCCCCGTCATGGCGATCCAGACCAGGTCGTCCTGCAGCGCGCAGGTGCGCGCGTCGTCCATCGGCTCGATGCCCAGCGCCTGCAGCACCTTGTCCGCATGCTCGCGGGCGATGACGTTGTAGAGGAGCTGCAGCGAACCGAAGTGGCGCACGACGGCCGAGCGGTGAATGTCGGCCAGGGAAGCCAGCTCGCGGGCCTCGGGGCGAAAGCGACCTTTCCGGATCAGCTGCAGCGCCGCCTCCAGGATCGCCGTCCGCGTCCGCTCGCCCTGCCCCTGCCGAAAGGGCGAGACGTATTTGCCTCCTCCGCTCTTCGGTTGCGCCAACGTTTCGCGTGAAACCACGGTCATGGCACCCGCCACTCGGGGAAGAGCTGACCGAAAAGGCACAGGAACTCTTCCGTCGCCCGCTTCGGGCCCCATTGCCTCAGGACCAGCCCGAGACCGGTCTCACCCTCGCGCTTGCGTTCAGCATGAGCACTGGTCTCGCCGAACAGCTGGTCCCGCTCGTCACCCAGGATTGCCGTGTCGGCGCGCTTCACCTCGTCGGGCAGGTCACCGTCGAGACCGAACCGCTGCCAGATCATGCGCTCGAGGTAACCCTCGAACTTCTGGGCCTCGTAGAAGTAGGGTTTCAGCGGTCGGACGATGTCGCCGAGATAGGCCTCGGCCGCGTCGTGCAACAGCGCCCAGCGCGCGAGACCACGCTCCTGGTCGATGCAGAAGTGACGCGCCAGCATTACCGAGTGTTCGGCGACCGAATAGTAATCGGTGACGGCGCCACCCCAGCGGCAGATGCGCGCGAGGTGGTGGGCGATGTCGCGAATATCGATCTCGTCGGGGCGTGGATCGAGCGGCCACATCAACCGGCCCCGGGCAGTCAGCTGCCAGTCGCCGAAGCGGGCAATCACGGAAACACCGTGACCTGCTGGCCCGAGGCTGTAGGCTCGATGAACACGCCGGCATCGACGCGGCGGCTGACCTCGTTGAACTTGTCGACCACAGCCTGGCCGAGATCGACGCCGTAACGCATGGCGAGGATGTCTAGATAGGTCGCCACGTCGGCCAGTTCCTCGCCGAGTTCGACCCGCGCCGCGTCGAGCGTGAAATCGCCGCGGCGGACCTTCTTCTGCAGGTTCGCGAGCTCGCCCAGCTCGCCGGTGACAGCCACGATCCAGTCGGCCAGCGACCAGTCCGACCCGTCAGGAGACGGATGCGCGATCTCGCCCTGCCTGTTTCTGAACCGCGGCAGCCGGGCGAGATTGGCCTCGCGCAGTACCGCAAATGTCATGGTCTTGTTCATCAGAGCCCCCGCTCCATTCCTGTGGGTTCAGTCCGGCGGCCGGCCGCTGGCTTCGATCAGCAGTGCGCGGAGGCCGCAAAGGGCGCGCAGCGCCTCGTCGACCTCGGTCATGGCGTTGCGCGCCTCGACCTCGTTGATGCGTCCATCGGCCAGGGCCGACACCAGGACGGCGATCGCCTCGCCATGCTGGCGCGCCGACTCCGCGGTGAGCGCCTGCGGGCCGCTACGGCCGGCGCACGGCATGGGCTGAAAGAAACCGCCGGCCAGGGCCGCGAGAAACTCGGCGCCGGCGGGCGCCGCCTCGCTGGTCAGCGCTGCGACCCGCTCGAAGCTGATGCGCTCGGGACTCTGCGGATCGGTGAAGGCGTAGACCTGGCTCTCGCCGAGGTCGAGCTTCACCATCACGCGCTTGGGCCCGCCGTTCTGGGCGAACAGATCCACCACGCAGGCCTTCACCGTGCCCGGCGGCCGTGGCTTGACCGGGTTGAAGGCGGGCCTCATCGCCGACCTTCCCGGAAACGAGCGGCCGCATTCTGGCGGCGGTCGGGGTCGAGCGGGCCCAGATCATCGACCATGACCTGCTCGACACGACCCGACCGCTTCAGCGGCTTCGAGAACGACACGGACAGCGGCTCGACCTCTTGCACGAACCACGGCCGCAGAGCGTCGGGCGACGGGTCCGGCCCGAGGAAGACGAATACGCGCATCACGCCGCCTCTCCCGGCCGGGCCACCAACTCCCCTGCGCTGGCGTCACGAACGGCGTTCGGCGCCCCGCTTTCGTCCACAGCCCCCTCGCCCTCCGGCGCTTGGCCCGGATTCTTGGCCTCCCAGGTCCGCAGCATATCGTCGGCGTTCACCAGGCCCCCGGTCTCCTCGCGGATACGGACCAGGGTCGCCGGGGTGGGAAAGCGCTCGCCACGGGCATAGCGGCCCACCGAGCCGCGGTCGCAGCCGATGCGGCCGCCAAATTCGGCGTCGCTGATGTCCTGGTCTTTCAGCCATGCGGCGAGGGAGGTCATGCCGCTATGTTACCAAAAGCGCAACAATCGTCAACAGAGGGTTGCCATTCCGGTGGATGGAACGTCGTTGCCAGTCCGGCAACAATCAAGCATGAAACGCAAAGTCACCCGCAACCACCTGGCCGAGTGGCGTAAATTTCGCGACGGCATGACCCAGGAAGCGCTGGCCGACGCGATCGGCACGAACAAGGCGAACATCTCCCGCCTCGAGAGCGGCCAGCGGGGCCTGTCGCAGAAGTGGCTGGAGCGCCTGGCACCGGCCCTGGATGCGACACCGGCCGAACTGCTGGAAGAGCCGGGCAAGATCAAGGGTGGCGGTCGCACCGGCGTGCAGCTGGTGCCGCTCATCGATTCGATCCAGGCCGGGCATTGGACCGAAGTTGCCGACCCCTACCCCAAGGGCGACGGGGTGACCTGGATTCCGGTCCGCCGCCATGTCGGCCCGCGCGCCTTCGCGCTCGAGATCGACGGCCCGTCGATGGAACCGGAGTTCCACGACAAGGACGTGGTCATCATCGACCCCGACCTAGAGGCCAGGCCCGGTCATTACGTCGCCGCGCGCATCGACGAGGACAACCTCGCCACCTTCAAGCGCTTCCGGGTAAAAGGCCACGACGGCCGCGGTCGACCGATCGTCGAGCTGGTGCCGCTCAATCCCGACTGGCCGGTGATGACGCTGAACGTCAAGGGCGGCCGCGTGATCGGCGTGGCCGTCGAGCATCACCGCATCCTGGTGTAGCGTCCGGCGCTAGCCGCCGGCCCCCTGACAGGTCTCGCGCAGCCAGTCGAGCTGCTGCGCGGCGGGCCCGTTCAATGCCCTGTAGCCCATGGCGTCGAGCTTCAGCAGCGGCTTCAGTTGCGACCAGGCATGGCCGAAGATCACGCCGCCCATGTCTTCCACGACCACGCGCTGGCGGCTGGCGTGCAGCGAGCCCAGGATCTGCGGCATCAGTTCCCAAGCCTCGCGGGTGCGGGTGCCGTCGCGCAACGGCACCTTGATCCTGTCCATCAGCGAGGCGAAGTCGGGCGCCTGCTTGGCGATCGCACGGATGATCGTCTGTTCGAGGTGGTCGTAGCCCATGCGGGCCGCCGCCTCGGGGACACCCATGGCGGCGGCGGCGACCACGAAGCTCTGCCGCGTGTCGTGGCCGTGGATGAACTCGATATCGAGCTGGCCGAACGGCCCGTCGAAACGCATTGCCAGCGACGTGCCGCCGCGCAGCGCCGGCCGCAGCTTGCCGAGGCCGGCATGCTCGACGATGGCGGCCGAGGAGCCGGCGACCGCCGGCGTCAGCATTTGCACGATCGAATCGACCGGTGGCTCGCGATCGATGCGCCAGGCGAGCGTCGCCGAGGTCGTGCCTGACGGCAGCAGGTCGGGCACGAGCATGTCGCGGCAACGGATCAGCAGAAAGCCGCGCCCCGCCGTCGCCGGCAGCATCAGCAGCGCCGATCTGGCATCGGTGATGCGATCCACGTTCTCGTAACGCACGACCTGCGCGCCGGCCGGCGCACTGGCCAGGAGGGCGAGGCCCAGGACTCCGGCCACTCCGGCAAGGACGCTCCTAACCCACGATTGCATTTCCATTCCCCCACCGAAATCGGTTGAAAGCCGGGCGTCAAGGGGCCGAAGCGCAACCTCAATTTCAAAGGTTGCGCTTTCGGCAACATTCGTCTTGCCCCGATGTTGCGTTTTTGGTAACTGTGTGTTGCCACCCACGCACCCGGAGCCGCCCATGCAGACCGCAGCCGCCGACACCCCCTCGCCTCGCCTCCCCTCCCCGAACGCCGTTCGCGGCCGGTCGCGGCCGGTCGATCGGATGACCGGGATCGCGGTCAGGGTCCACGGCACTTCCTTCGTGGCCTCGTTCCACCTCGACGGGGCGCTCTATTTCCTGTGGCTGCGCGAGGACGGCAAGACGCTGGACGGCGGCACCCTGCACAAGCAAACACCGCGCGCCGGCCATGCCGCCTTGTTCACGAGCGCGTACTGCAGCCCGACCGCCAAGGCCAACGTCCCTCTGGTCGCCAGGCTGTTCGAGACGATCGAACGCGACGGCCTGATCGCCAGGGCACGCGCCGAGCACGCGGCGAAAGAGGCGCGCGAGGCCGAGCAGCAGCGCCTGACCGATATCTCCTGGGCCAAGAGCCAGGCCGGCGACGAACTGTACGAAGTTGTACGCATCGTCGCCAAAGGATTGAAGTCCGGCGCGATCAAGGATCAGACCTTGATCCTCACCGCGGCGCCCGACGCCGCCGAGGCCCCCGTCACGACACTCAGCGCCATGGTCGATGCCGCGCTCGCCAAAGCCGACACGCTTCCGGCGCGGGAGGCCTAGTCGTGAGCGACCTGCAGCCGATCCCGAGCGTCACCCTCACGAAGGGCGAGCATGCCGCCGTGCTCGACCGGCTCAACCTGCCCGACTGCATCGCCAATGCCTTGACCGACGTATCGGACGGCGATCAGCCGCCGGTGCCGGAAAGCGTGGAAGAGGTCGAGGCCCGCGTGCAGCACCTGCACCGCCTGCTCGACCGTGCCGACCGCACCCTGCCCACGATCCTGTCGACCCTCGACCGCGCCATTCTCGCGGAAAGCATCGAGGGCTCGACATGGGCCGCCATCGTCGCCGACGAGCCCGCGCTCTTTCGCGCCCGCCGGCGCGTCCTGCAGTCCGCCGCCGACAAATTCGTCGCGGCCGGCATCGCCCCTTCCATCTTCGTCCCGGAGGCCTGACCCATGCCAGACGCCAGCACACTCCCGCCCGCCCCGGGCGAACGCCGTTCGCCCCGGCTGGTGTTCACCTTCCGCGACGCCGATCCGGGCATGCAGGCCGCCGGCGTGCGCTTCTGGATTTACCGCAACAACGCCGGGCCGGTCGGCGATGTGTTCCGCTCCCTCGACGACTACCGCTGGCACTGGACGCTGTACGGCCACGGGGCTCCCAACAAGCAGGGCACGGCGCCCACCCTCACCGACGCCGAGCAGATGATCGAGCTACTCGACGCGGTTGAAGCCACCCAGGGCGCGACCATGCGGCCCACCGGACTGCCGATCGCCTCGATCGAGCCGCTGACGGCCAAGGAACGCGAAGCCCTGCGCGATCTCGCCCGGGCCTTGCGCCTGTCGGCCGATCGTGTCGACGAGGCCCTGGAGACCGGCCGCGTCGACCGGGGCATGGAAGCCTGCAACTTCGTCGGCGAGTTGGGCACGATCGCCCAGCGCGCCGCCGCCGTCCTCGGGAGTGGCCGGTGATGGCCCGCCCGACCCCGCTCGATCAGCACCTCGAGGCCGAGGCAGCCCACATCGGCATGAACGGCAAACCGTGCCGGTGCACGGCGGCGCGCCGGCGGCGCGTGACGTCCGGCCTGTCCGACCTCTGCCCGTGCCACGGCTTGCTGCATGCGCACTGCCCGAAGGCCCGTCCCTGCCTTGGGGCGTGCGGCCGCCTAACGACGGCTCACGAGTCGGCGGCATGCGGCTACTGCCGGCACTGTGCAGCCGACGCCGGCTGGCGGAGGATCGCGTGATGGCGCCGCACCTGCTCCGCGACGGTCGCCCGGACCGCGCGCTGTCGGCCGTCTCCATTGCGCCCCAACCCGACCGCCGCGCCAGCGCCTGCCGTCCCGTCCTGGGCGCGGTAATCGCCCTGCTCGTCCTCCTGGCCGTCGCCCTCCTGGTGCGGCCATGAGCGGCCCTCTTTCCGACGGCTCAGCCGCCCGCCTTCGCATGCTGCAGACCTCGCTGGATCGCATGAACGATCTGATCGACGTGGCGCTGCAACAGCGCCGCACTGCCCTCTTGCCTGACGTGCTGCGTCGTTTTGAAGAGGCGGCCGATCACGTCGCCGCGCTGCGCAAATCCGTGGGAGCCTGACCATGATCGAAGGCATCATCGTCGTCGCCGCCATCCTGTTCGTCCTGGGCGGCATCTTCTCGGCCGCCGCGAAATGACCGACCGGCCGCGCCCCTACACGCTGGGCGGCACCGACGTCGCCCTGGTCGCGCGGCAGGCCGACGGCCACGTCGTCTGCGCCTATCTCGATCCCAACGGCCGGCGCACCGGCGGCCACCGGCCGGCCTGGGCACACGAGCTGCGCCGCCTCGGCACGCACCTGGCCGAAATCAAGGCCGAGATCGCGAAGCTACCGCTCGCGAATGCCGACGGCGCGCTGCCCGCGCCTACCCCGATTCCCCAGGAGGCGCCGGCGGCACGGCCGCGCGCCCTCCTGTTCGCCCACCACGCCGTGCCGCCCAACGACGAATGACAGGGGACGAATGACATGGCCAATACGTTCAAGACACCGTTGCAGAAAGCCGTGGTCGGCTGGCTGACGGCTCATCCCGACGTCAGTCTGCGCGAGCTGGGGCGCCGGACCGAGATCGACCACAGCGACCTCGGCAAGATCACCAAGGGCGACAAGGCCTCGCTCAACATGGAATCGGCCGGCCGCCTGGCCGCCGCGATGGGCGTTACGATCGAGCAGCTGCTCGCCGGCCAGTCGGAAGGCGACGGGCCGAACGCCGTTCGCCCCATCCCGATCGACCTCATCGACCCCTCCCCGCACAATCCGCGGAAAGACTACGACAAAGACGAACTGGCCGGCCTCGCTGCCAGCATCCAGGAGAGCGGGCTGCTGCAGCCGCTCGTGGTGATGAACTCCCTGACCAAGGGCCGGTTCGAGCTGATCGCCGGGCACCGGCGGCTTCGCGCGCTCAAGCTGAACAACGCCGACACCGCGCTTTGCCTCGTCCGCACCGCCGAGACCACCGCCAGCGCCCGCGCCTTGCAGATTATCGAAAACCTGCAGCGCGTCGACATTCCGCCGCTCGAGGAAGCGCAGGCCTTCGCCGCTCTACAGGACGAGAACAAGACGCACTGGACTGCTACCGCTATCGGCAAGCTGATCGGCAAGAGCGATCGATTCGTCGCGCAGCGCATCAACATCGCCCGCAATCTCGCCGCCGACCTGCAGCAGAAGCTCGCCGCCGGCGAATTGAAGGTCGAAGTGGCCCGCATCCTCGCCGGTGCCCCGAGCAAGCTGCAGAAGATCATGGCGAAGGACCCTTGGGCACTGCGTGACGCCGATACGGTGCGCCGCAAGCTGCAGGACAAGGCCATCCCGGTTTCGACCGCGGCCTTCAAGATCGATCTCTACGATGGCGAATACCTGGTCGAAGGCGACAAGAAGTGGTTCGCCGACAAGGCCAAGTTCAACCGCCTTCAATCGGACGCCGCCGACGCCCGGGTCGAGCGTCTGAAAAAGACCTGGCCGACCGCGCAACGGGTCAACACACAGACCCTTGGCAACTTCGTCTGGGCAGACGATGGCGGCTCGATCAACTCGTGGTGGGAGAACAAGGCCGAGGCGAAGAAGCGGAAGAAAGGAATTACGGAGTCCGACTGTACCGCGGTCGTTTGGCTCGAGCGGAACAAGATCAGGACCGCGAAAAACGTCGTTCCGCGCGAAGTGTGGGACGCCAAAATCGACAAGGCCAAGCCGCAACGGGTCGAGCGTGACCGGCCTGAGCGTGCCTCGAAGGAAGAGCGGCAAGCCGACGCCGTGACTGCTGCATTGGCCCAAGGCCTTCCCGGCCGGCCGGACCTAGCTCGACGCCTCGTGGTCTATGCCTTTCTCGGCAACCTGGGCGGCGCCGATCTTGAGATCAACGTCGATCCCCGACCGCACCTCGGAGACCAAGCCGAGCAGCTTGGGCAGTTCTTGGGCGGCGATGGCTTCTACCTCGACCGCTACGATCCCGAAGTCGGAGCAGAGGACAAGCTGTGGTCCGCCCTTCGCGCCCTGGACGACGCGGCCATTGACGGCCTGATCAGCCGCTTCATGTCCGAGGTCTTGCACGTTCCGGCCTTCGGCAAGGCGGACGGGCTGCACCGTGCTATCGCGGCCGAGCTGGGCGTGGAGATCCCAGCGCGTTTCGTGCCCGAGCCGGTTGCCGATGAGGTTGGAGGGCCGGCCGAGGCGAGCGACCACGACGCCGGCACCGACGCCGAAGTTGCGGAGGCCGCATGACGGCCGCCGCCCCGCCGGCACCGGCGCGCAGCTGGTCGTCGATGCTGTACGGCGCGCCCTGGAAGGAGTCAGGGCGCAGCATCCGCAAGCGCATGGCCGACCTGGTCACGCGCCGCGTCACGGGCGGCGGCTCGATCACGCATGAAGAGCTGCTGGGCGGCGGCTTCAGCCAGATCGAGATCGACACCCACTACCGCGCCGCGCTCGAGCTGTCGGGCGTGAAGCGGCTGGGGACGACGATATGAGCCCGGCGCCTTCCGATGCGCCGGCGCCCCGCCCCTTGCGCACCCTGCCGGCCGAGATCGTCATGGCCGCCGGCGAGAGCGTGCCGGTGCCGCCCGCGCTGGCAGAGGCGATCGACCAGGCACTGGCCGTGGCGCCGACGTCGGGCACCGCGGCCGAGTGGCGAACGGCGTTCGCCACGGCCCTGGTGGCCGGGCTGTTCGAGCAGGGCCTGTTCCTGTTCCCGCGCGCCCACAGCCGGACGCGCGAGGCGGTCGACGCCAACCTCTACAGCCTGGCGCTCGACCGGCTGCACGACGGGGAGCGCCACCTTGTCGCGCTGGCGCAGATCGTGGGCGACATGCCCGAACTCGGCCCGCTGTTGGCCCATTTCCAGCAGGTGATCGACGCCCTCACCGGCCATGCGCCGCCGGCCGGCGCCGAACTGCGCGGCGCCCTCGACGAGCGGCTGCGGACCATCCGCCAGATCACCCTCGGCGTGCCGCTGGACGCGCCGCCCCACTGGCTGCCGGAGCGCGCCGGCGCCGACGACCAGGCAGGTGCGGCATGAACGCCCCGCTCCGGATCTCCCGCGCGACGGCGAACGAGCGCCTGACCGACGCCGAGCTGCAGGCCCTCTCGCGCTGGGTCAACGAGTCGACGCTGCCGTCGTGGCGCGGCTTCACGCCCGCTCGCGACGGCACGCCGATCGACGCGCTCAACCAGTTGATCGGCGAACACACCGCCATGCGCGCCGTCCTCGACCTGGTCGGCGACTTCGCCGGCGATCTCACCGTCTTGCTGCAACGTCTGAACGGGAAGGAACCGACCGATGACCGACGCCATCAGTGACAAGCCCCTCAGGCAGACCGGCTTCAGCCTGCTCATGTACCATTCGCCACTGTCGCGCCTGACGCGGCCCGACCCGGAGACTTTCAAGGGTCTCCGGACCGTCGAGGAGGTCGAGGCCTGGATGGCCGGCATGTACACCGTCTCCTCGGCCGAAGGCGCCAAGCCGATCCAGTCCGTCGTGCTGTGCGGCTCGGCGCGCTTCCTGCGCCAGTTCCACGAGTGGAACGCCCAGCTCTCGACGCACGGCTTCCTGGTGTGGTCGCTGGGCATCAACCGCGCGCCCGACCTCGGCAGCCTGTCGCCCATGACGAAGGCCACGCTCGAGGCCGTGCACTTCGCCAAGATCGCCCAGGCCGACGCCGTTCTGGTGATCGACTCCCCGGTCGACGGCAAGCCCTACATCGGCGAGAGCACCGCGCGCGAAATCGCCTGGGCGGAGAAGCTGGGCAAGCCGGTGTTCTACGCGGGCAAGTATCCGATGGTGCCCGAGTTCACCAAGCCCGCGCCGGAACCGTGGTCGCTCTACGGCAACGACCAGCTCGAGGACAATATCCGGGACGTGAAGCGCCTGCTCGACGGCATGTTCGCCCGTTGCCCGGCGGCGCTGCTGGAGCATTGCTCCGGCATCTGGGACGGCGAAGTCCACGACGAATACGGCTGGGCCGACGAGATCGACGTGAACGCGATCTCCGAGGAGCCCGAATCTTTCCCGGCCGGCTGCCGCCACGTCGTCAGCTTCAGCGCCGAGCTGGGCGAGGCCGTGCTGGTGATCGACCAGAACGGCTTCGACGAAGACCAGGGCAAGCAGGTGGTCCGCTGGCACCTCGAGCCGCTGACGGCGGAGGAGAAGTGGCAGCGCCAGGCGCCCTGGCGTGAGCCGATGACGTATGGCGACCTCGGCCTGCCCGAGCCGTCGCTGCAGCAACGGCAGGCCGAAATCGACGGAGACGGAAAATGAGCGACGCCATGGCCAGGACGGCGTCGCTACTGCAGGCCATCGCGGGCGGCGTCGACAAGATCCTCCAGACGAATGCCGGCGAGCCGATGGGGTTCTCGATCATCGTCTGGCCGCGGACGGAGAACGAGCGCTGCAACTATGTCTCGAACTGCGATCGCGCCGAGGTCGTTCGCGGCCTCAGGGCGTTGCTGGCCGGATGGGAGGCCAGCCCGGAAGAAGTGCCCGGCAGCCACCGGGTGAACTGATGGGTGACCACATCAACGCTGACGGCCAGTTTCAGAGCGACAAGTATCCGTGGTGTCGACCGGGCTTCGTGCCGCTGAAGATCACCGACGCCGGCGCCTGGCAGCCCCTGTGGGACTACGCCGAGCAGCGGCGCGCGATCGACGTGGGGTTCGCCGACGACTTGCAGGCCGCGTTGAGAGCGGCCGGCTACGTGCCGCCGGCACTGGACAAGGTCGTCCTCGCTCGGGGCAGCGTGGCCGATCCCGGCCGGGACAAATGCTTCCGGGGCATTCAGCTGGTCTGTGCCGGCCTTCCGACGGCAACCGTGCTCGCGGCCCAGATCGACAGCCTGGGCTGCACGATTGCCTTTGCCGCCGACGATCCCGATGAAGCCCATAGAATCATCGCCCACGTCGGCGGCGATCTCGCGAAGGCCGTCGACAACAACTGGCAGGCGATCAAGGACCAGACCGCCACCGTTCACGGGAAGCCGGGCAATGGGTGATGGCCATAGCGAACGGCGTTCGCCGTGGGGCCGATCGACATGAGGGCCATTTCTCTCTGGCAGCCGTGGGGCTCGCTGATCTTCGCGCGCTTGAAGAAGTTCGAGACACGCCACTGGCCCACCTTCTATCGCGGCCCCCTGGCGATTCACGCCGCACAACGCCCCTGCCCGCCGATCGACGATCTGCTTGTCGAGCTGTGCTGCGATACCTTCGGGCAAAACTGGCGCGCCGAACTACCGCGCGGCCGCATGCTGGGCATCGTCGATCTGGTCGAGTGCAAGAGCACGGAGGCTTATGACGTCGACGCCATTGAACAGCTTTGCGGCAATTGGGCACCCGGCCGCTACGCCTGGCGTCTCGAGGAGCCTCGCGTCTTCGCCGATCCACCCCTCGCAAAGGGGCGGCAGTCCTTCTTCGATTGGGATCACACCCTGGCCGTCGCGGTCCCGCCTGAACAGGCGCGTCTGCTATGACCGACGTCAACGCCACCCTGTGGACCGACGTTGCGATCCGGACGTTGGGCTTCGCCAGCCGCCGGACTGAGATCGACCAGTGGCGCACAGACAATGCGCGCTACTTGGTGCGACTCGAGGAGACCTATCCCCATCTGCACGCCCGCCTCGAGGAGGCGGCCGCCCAGGTCGCGGCGGGTTTGGCGCCGTGACTGCCAGCACCGTGCTTGCACAGGTCGATCCCGACCACCAACCGCTGGCGGTTGTCGCCGCGCGGCTTGGCAAGTCCTCCCGGTGGCTGCAATCTCGGTTGACGGAGGATGGGCGGCGGGCCACGCATCTGCAGCGGCTGCAGCACCATCACCACATCGGCGGATCGAAGAGATGGTCGGAGAACGAATACAGGGCCCTGGGCGCGGCGATCGCGGCCGAGGATGCCGATCGGGCCAGCGCCCGCGTAAGGCGTCTCCGGGCCTCCAGATCGTCGCCAGAGACGGGTTCTGGCACGTCGTCGGCACTGTCCGCGCCGCAACCCTCGACGGAGCGCGACGCTCACGCCGCCTTAGAAAGGGTACTGGCCTTCCGGCGAACGCCGAATGCTTGCCCGACGCCGAAGCGCTCCGGGACGCCTGGTCGCTCGAAGCCCGGCAAGAGATCATCCACGGGGTCCAGCCGAGTGTTGCCGTTTCCATCGCCATCGAACGGTACCTGAAGCGCACGCGCAAGCACGGCCGCAAGCCCAGCTGGCGCGAAGTCTCGATGACCCAGGCGATCGCGCGCCGTTTCAAGATCCGCAAGCTGGGCGCGATCGGCGCCGAGGAATGGGTCTCGCTGGCCGAGGCCGCCGTCGCCGGCGCGGCCGCCTCGACCCGCGAGCGCTACCTGAACGGGCTCATGTCGTTCCTGAACTGGTGCCGCGCCAAGCCGCGGCGCTGGATCGGCGACAAGACCATGCCGCACTTCGAGCGCGACGCAGCCGCCCGCAAGCCCAAGCACCGCCAGCGCCGGCACGTCGCCGACTGGCGGCCCGAGCTCGTGCAGCTGCTCGTCGACCAGGCCGGCTGGCACCTGAAGCCGCAGCTCTGGGTCGAATGGAGCACCGGGCAGCGCGTCTCGGCCGTGCTGCGCACGCGCCTGGCCGACGCCATGCTGGCGCTCGGCCGCGAGCAGATCACGTTCCGGTCGACCAAGACCGGCGAGACCGTGACCGCGTCGCTGCATCCGAACGCGGCCGAGGCGCTGCGCCAGTACATCAAGCGCCGCGGCCGGTTGTGGGACCGCGAGGGGCCGCTGTTCCTGACCAAGGCCGGCAAGCCGTACAAGACCGACAACGATCTGAGCGGGCACAACCGCACCGCCTTCAACAACGCCAAGGTCCGGGCGACCGGCGTTCGCCGGCGCCAGGCGCTTGAAGCCGCGCTCGAGCTGCGCCGCCAGGGCCTGGTCGACCAGGCGCGACAGACCATCGGCCAGGCCCACGCCGATATCCGCCTCATGCGCCAGATCACCCAGCACTGGTTCCGCCACCTGCTGGCCACGACGCTGCACGCCATGAAGGCGCCGGCGCGCGTGGCCATGGACCAGGCGGGCTGGCTCACGGTCGAGAGCTACATGGCCTATGCCCACGACGTGCCCGACGTGCGCCGCGCCGTAGTCGACCAGCTGCCGATCGGCGCGCCGGCGGCGGAGAAGAAGACGGCATGAACGCCGCCCGCGGCCTGCGGCGACTCTGGGTGGTTGGGTCGATCGCCTGGACGATCGGCTTCACCGCGTGGCTGGCCTACGATATCGCCACCCGGGCGACCGAGATGAATGCGGAGGCCGAGCAGTCGGCCGCCGCCGCCTGCGGCAGGGCTACGGCCGAGGACCATCTGTGCTTTGGCGTGAAGCGGTACGAGTACCTTGAGCGGAACGACACGCTCGGCCGACGCATCGGCCGCCTGGCCGCCGAGCATGATTTCTTCGTGCCCCTGTTCTTCGCCTTCCTGCTGGGCCCACCCCTGCTGGTCTATGTGCTGGGCCTGGTCGCGGCCTGGATCGGCCGAGGCTTCGCGGCGGAGCGCAGGCCATGAGCGACGACGACGAGGCGGACTGGGACTCGAGCGGCTGGTCGCCGGTGTTCGACGCCTGGAACGAACTCGTGGGCTTCACGCGGCTGCAGATCCCGGTCGGCAAGTTCATGATGTCCCGGGCTGTCGTGCCGCGCTGGGGCGCCATGGACCAACCCCACGGCCACGACGTCGGCACCATGCAGCTGCTCGGCCAGGCGCACCGCATCGTGCGGGAACGGGCCGACGGCACGGCTTACTACGCCTTCCGCGTCTACGCCGGCGACGGCGATCCGGCCGACCTGCCGGAGTTCTGGCCGCTGTGACCAACCGCGAAGGAATGACCCATGAGCGATGATGCTGCTGAAGAGTCTCGACGGAAGTGGCGGGAGAAATACTCGGCCTACTCCAGCGACTTCAATCTGATGGCCGGGCCGCTGCGGAGGGATGCACTCGAGATCGTCAAGGAAAGCGGCGCCTGGGCAAGATTGGCGGTGCAATACGCGTTGATCGTCAATGCCGGTGCGCTGGCAGCGCTTCCCTATCTCCTCAACCACACCGGCACATATCGGATCGACGTCAGCGACGCGAGCGGTGCCGCCTGCTGGTTCGCCGGCGCGCTCTTTGCCGCCGCCCTGTGCTGCCTGATCGCCTACATCAACGCTCAGCTCATGGCGTCGGCCTACTGGTCGGACTGGGATGCCGAAGTCCACAACACGGGGGACCGTCATTTCGGCAATGAGAAAGCCCGGCAGGCGGTCCCGGTCGCCGTGGCGCGCGCCGAACGGATACGCAAGCACACCGGCTGGACGAGCTTGTTGGGAATGGTGCTAGGTGTAGCTTCCTGGAGTGGCTTCATCTGGGGAGCCCTGCAGCTCATCCTCTTCCGGGTGACACCTGGTTGACACGCGAGGCTGGATGCCACAGAAAAAGCGCCGCGTGCCCAACGGGTTAGCGAACTAAGGCCTCTCCCCTCCGAAGGCAGAGGTCGTGAGTTCGAATCTCGCCGGGTCCGCCAAGTTTTCGCGATCTGGCGCCGGGACGTACGTGAGCAGCCTGCCGATGAAACCTTTGATATTTTCGATGCGGGTCGCCATGGCCGTCCTCACTCTGTCCCTTGGGGCTTGCAGCCGCGACTACATCTTCGAGGGCAACCAATACAGCAGCCCGATGACGGTAAATAGTATCAAGCGCCTTTACGAAGCCAGGGACGCCTGTCTTGCCAAGAACGCCGTCCCTTCGGATACCGGCAACTCGGACGTTGCCAGCATTGCCAAGGCCGTCTCCCTGTCCTGCGCGCCCGAGACCGACCGCCTCATCGTCGCGAGCAATCCCGACCGCGATCCGAAGGTTGCCCTGGCGATCCGCAACGACACGGACAGGCGGGCAGTACTGTACGTCATGAGGGCGCCGCGTTGATCTCATCGCAACATCCGACGCGAACCGGCCTGGTGATTCTGGCGCTGGCGCTGGGGGCCTGCAACACTCCGGCGCTGTTCAAGGCCGGCGGTTACAGCAACCCCAGGGAGGTCACCAAAGTCGAGCGGGCCTACGAAGCGCGAGACGCTTGTTTTACCAAGAATGCCGCACCGACAAGCGGCGAGCCGGATGTCGCCAGCGTTGCCCGGGCTGTTTCCCTGTCGTGCATGCCCGAAACCAACCAGCTGATTGCCGTGACCAACCCTTACCACGACCCGCAGGTGACAGCGGCGATCATCGCGGACAACGACGCCAAGGCCTTGCGCTACGTCAGGCTGGCTCGTGGCGAGGGTTCGAACTAGGCCGCGACACCGCGCGTGCGACAGCCTGCGCAATCCGGTCGTCCGCATCGCTCCGGATATTGAACGCCCCGAGCTGTCGGCGGCATTCGGCGGTCAGTTGATTGGTGCGCTGCTCTCCGCAGGGCTTCCGGCGTTCGATGTGCGCCGCGCAGAAATAGAAGGCCAGGCCGCCCACGATCCAGAGGAAGACCGACACGTCGATGGCGCGATCGAACACGTGATCGATCTCGCGCGCCTCGCCATTCGGCGCCGACAGCGACACGATGAACCGAAGAACCACGATGCTGAGCGGCAGGGTCGCCGCACCGCAAGCCAGGTAGATGAGCGTCAACCCTCCCAGCGTCATCGGGGTTGCTCTCCGGACTCCTCGCCGCGTGCCCGTTCGATGGCGTCGAGGATCTCGGTCAAGCCGGTCCAGTAGACCACGCCCTGCTTGGCCAGTTCGTCCCGCACGGTACGGATCAGGCCAGCTTTCCTGATCATGAGATTCGCAAGGTCGATCTTGGCGGACTGGTTCGGCACGAATGGTCTCCCGGATGCGCGTCGCGCCATCTACATATCAGAGTTTCAGGAGCCATGCCTCGACGCCGCCCTTGCCCTTGACCTCGATCGAGCCGCGCGGTTCGAAGGCAAACAGGCCCTGCAACTTCTCGTAGACCGGGCGGGTGACCTGGATGGAGTCGGGAACACCACCCGATTCCATGCGGCTGGCGAGGTTCACCGTGTCGCCCCACAGGTCGTAGATGTACTTGCTCTTGCCGATGACGCCCGCCACCACGGGGCCGCTGTTGAGGCCGATGCGCAGCTTCATGTCGACCCGGTTCTCAAGCGCATGCTCGCGCGTGATGTGGACCATGCGGATCGCCATGCGTACCATTCGTTCGGCATGGTTGGCCACGGGCACGGGCAGACCGCACACCGCCATGTAGGCATCGCCGACGGTCTTGATCTTCTCGATGCCCAGTTCATGGGCCGCGTCGTCGAAGCGCGTGAACAGCCCGTTGAGCAGCGTCACGACCTCCTGCGGCGGCATCTCCGAGGACAAAGCCGTGAAGCCCACCAGATCTGCGAAGGCGACCGTGACCTCGGCAAAGCCGTCGGCGATGCTCTGCTCGCCGCCGCGCAGCCGGTTGGCGATCGGTGCCGGCAACACGTTCAGGAGCAGTTCCTCGTTCTCGCGGTTCTTGCCCTCGATCACGACGTTCTTCTCGCGCAACTCGTCGACCATGCCGTTGAAGGCAAGGCAGAGTTGTCCGATCTCGTCGCGGCTGCGCACCGGCACCTGGGCACCGTAGTCGCCGGCAGCGAAGCGGTGCACGCCCGCGGTCAGGTCGCGCAGCGGCCCGAGCAACGCGCGCGACAGCCAGCCGCCGGTCGCGATCACGACCACCAGCGCGAGGCCGCCGACGATCGCCAGATCCTGGCGCAGCTTGTAGACCGGCGCGAAGGCTTCCGCCGAGTCGATCTTGGCGATCAGCGCCCATTTGACACCCGGGATCGCCAGCGGCCCCCAGGAGGCCAGGGTCGGAACGCCGTTATGACCGTCGACCTCGCCGGTGCCGTCGATGCCGGCGAGCGCCAACTGGCTGGCTCTCGTGTCGACATGCTGGAGCAGGATCGGCGAATCGAAGCGGCGAATGGCGACGATCTCCGCCTCCGGCACACCGGCCGCCTTGAGGTCGGCGAAATAGCGCCCCGGATTCTCGTAGAAGGCGCGCACGCCCGAGCGCAGCAGGTGATCGGGCCCGACGAGATAGGCCTCGCCGGTGCTCCCGAATCCCTCGTGGCGCCAGCGCCGGTCGCCGGTCAGCACCTTGTCGATCTCGCGATCCGACAGCTGGGCCACCAGAACCCCGATAACGACGCCCTCGTCGATCACCGGTGCGGCCGCGAACGCGGTCGGCTCGCCGCCCGCAGGCGCGAACCGGGCAAAATCCTCGAGGCACACAGCCGACCTGTCGGCCGAAGCCGCGCAATGGGCGACGGCGGCGGCGAGACTCGAATTGCGGTACGGGCCGACCTGCAGCGAGGTGACGAAGTCCACCTCCTTGTCGACCGTATAAACGAGATCGCCCGACTTCGGATCGGCGATCATGAAGTCGTCGAAGCCGACGGTCATGGCGGCGGCCCGCAGCAGCGGGTTGTAGACGGCATGCAGCTCGCTGTAGCGGCTGCCGTCGCCGGCGTTGTCGAGCAGCCGCCGCCGTGGCGCCGGATGCGGATTGGCTGCGATATAGTGGTACTGCAGATAGACTGCGGCCGGTCCTGACGGCAAGTAGTCGGCCAATTCAGGCTCGCGGCCCAGCACGCGACGCATCTCGGGCAGGAAGTGCGCGCCGTACCAGTCGCCGAGCTTCCCTTGAAGCTCCGTTGCTGCCGGCTCGCGATTGAGGGCCTCGACCGCGAGCCGGAACTCGCGCGTGGCCTCGACCACCATCTTGGACGTGGCGAGAAGGCGCAGCTCGGCATGGACCGTGCGGAAGTAGGTCTCGACCTGGCGCGCCTTGGTCTCGCGCGCCGCCGTAAGCTGGTTGTAGATCGCCTGCTCCAGCGCATCGCGTGCCCGTACATAGCCCAGGACGCCGGTGACCAGGACCGCGACCGCCCCCAGCAGGGTCAGGACCGCAAACAGCCGGAGGCCCAGCCCCCAGCGCACCGGGCGGTCGGCCGACAAGCCTTATCCCTTCTTCGGCGTATAAGCACCGCCCGACGAAGCCGCCCGGACCTCGGCCGCGCTCTTGGCCTTGCGCAGCAGAACCAGCCGGGCCGCCTCGTCGTCGAGCATGGCACGGGCGTTCTTCAGGACCGCCGGCGCGTGCTTGGGCGGAAACTTCACGGCGCCGTTCTCGTCCATGTGGATCAGGTCGCCCGGCGCTACGTCCATGCCGCCGACCGAGACCGGCACGTTGACCGACTGCACCGCCATCTCGCCATGGCCGGCGGTGACGCCGCCCAGCAGCAGCTGGAAGTTGAGCTTGCGGATGGCATCGACGTCGCGCGACGGACCGTTCGACAGCATGCCGACGCAGCCCACCGCCATCATGGAGCTGATCATCATCTCGCCGGCAAGGCCCGCCTTGTTCATCAGCTCGGGCGGCCATTTCTGCTGGATCACCAGGATGGTCGGCTTTTTCATCGCGTCGAGCGCATCGACGACGTCCATGAAGGAAAGCCGGCCGGCATAGTTCGGGTCGGGCAGGCCATACACGCAGGTCACGGCATGGCCGACGATCGCTCCCATCTCGGGATAGATGCAGCGGATCGAGGTGTCGGTGTACCAGTTCTCGGTCCAGGGATTGTAGAGTCCGAGACACAGCGGATTCTTAGGATAGGTCGCCACCACGTTGGTGATCGTGGGCGTGTCGATCTTGCGCAGTTCGGCGAAGATCTGATCGTCGGAAGCCTCGGTCATGTCAGGCATCTCCTCCAGTCGATGAATTCTTCATATCATCATGGCACGAAAATCAGGAAGACGAAGGTCGCGAAGATGACAAGGTGCACGAAGCCCGGCAGGATATTGGTGCGGCCGCCGCCAAAGGTCACGAGGCTGACGGCGAAAGTCAGCATCAGGAGCACGACGTCGTGCATGTCGACACCGAGCTCCAGCGGCTGGTTCAGGACCATCGCCAGAACGCTGACCGCGGGGATGGTGAGCCCGATGGTGGCGAGCGAAGAGCCCAATGCCAGGTTGAGGCTTTTCTGCAACTCGTTGTTCCGTGCCGCGCGCAACGCCGCCAGCGTCTCGGGCAGCAGCACCAGCAGCGCCACCAGCAAACCGACGGCTTCGACGGGCGCGCCCGCCACCGCGACGAAGGCCTCGATCGATCCGGCGAAGTGCTTGGCCAGCAGCACCACGGCCACGAGCGCGACCACCAGCAGCGCGACGCTCTCCCAGAACTGGCGCGGCGTCGGCTCGGCGGCCGAAGGCTCGCCCGCCGGCGCATCGCCATGATCCGACAGGAAATAGTCGCGGTGACGCACGGTCTGGACGTAGAGGAACACGCCGTAGAGCACGAGCGTCACGGCGCTGACGAAGCCCAGCTGGGCCGGTGAATAGAACGACCCGGCCGCGCTCGTCGTGTAGGTCGGCAGGATGAGCGTCAGGACCGTAAGGGGCATCAGGACGACGAGGTAGGCGCTGGCGCCGGTCACGCGAAAGCCCTGCTCGCCATAGCGCAGGCCGCCCACGATCAGGCAGAGCCCGACCATGCCGTTGCACACCACCATGATCACCGAGAACACCGTCTCGCGCGCCAGGCCTGCCCGGCCGTCGCCCGCCAGCATGATCGACAGGATCAGCGCCACTTCGATCACGGTGACGGCCACGGTCAGCACCAGCGTGCCGTAGGGCTCGCCCGTGCGGTGGGCAATGACATCGGCGTGATGGACGGAGGCGAAGACCACCGCCATCAGCACGACGAGTTCCAGCACCGACACCGTCGCGCGAAGCGCCGGCGGCAGCGCATTCGCACCGGCAATCGCCGACACGCCGAGCGCGGCGACGAGGCCGATCAGCGGCGCCAGCCGCCAGACCCAGCGCTTGCGCGCGCCCACCATGCGTCAGCCGGTCGTGCGGCGGGATTTCCACCAGTCGGTGATCTCACCCACCAGGCCCTTGCGGAAGGCCATGACGATAACGACGAAGATCACGCCTTGGATCACCAGCACGAATTCGCCGGCGGAGGCGAGATAGTTCTGCATCGTGATGATGATGAAAGCACCGACGACCGGGCCGATGATCGTGCCGAGTCCGCCGACCAGCGCCATCAGCACGACTTCGCCAGAGGTCGACGCCGCGACGTCGGTCAGCGTCGCGAACTGCTGCACCATGGCCTTGGTCGCGCCGGCAAGGCCGGCCAGCGCCGCCGACAGCACGAAGGCCAGCAGCTTGTAGCGGTCGACCTCGTAACCCAGCGACACCGCCCGCTGTTCGTTGTCGCGGATCGCCTTCAACACCTGACCGAACGGCGAGTGGATGAAGCGGTAGATTGAAGCATATCCGAACAGGAATATCGCCAGCACGACATAGTAGAGCACGAAGTCGTTCTTGGTAGGGATCAGCCCACCCAGCAGCGCCTTGCGCGGAATCCCCTGGAGCCCGTCCTCACCGCCGGTGAACGGCGCCTGCACGCAGAAAAAGAAGACCATCTGCGAGAAAGCGAGCGTGATCATGGCGAAGTAGATGCCCTGACGGCGGATGGCCAGCGCACCCGTGACAAGGCCAAGCGCCGCCGCCCCCGCGACGCCGGCGAGCAGGCCGAGCTCGGGCGCCATGTCCCACGCCTTCACGACGTGGCCGTAGAAGTAGCCCGCCATGCCGAAGAACATCGCATGGCCGAAGCTCAGCAGGCCGACATAGCCCAGTAGCAGGTTGAAGGCGCAGGCGAACAGCGCGAAGCAGAGCGCCTTCATCAGAAACACTGGATAGGCCATCAGCGGCGCGACGAGCGCCAGCACGATCAGGAGGGCATAGCCCACGCGTTGCGAGTTCATTTTGTCTGTCCGAACAGGCCGGCCGGCTTGATCAGCAGCACGAGCGCCATGACGACGAATATCACCGTGTTGGAGGCCGGCGGATAGAACACCTTGGTCAGCCCCTCGACCAGGCCGAGGCCGAAGCCGGTGACGATCGAACCCATGATCGAACCCATGCCGCCGATGACGACCACAGCGAACACGACCAACACGAGGCTGGTGCCCATCAGCGCCGAGACCTGCTGGATCGGTGCCGCCAGCACGCCCGCCAAAGCGGCCAGTCCGACGCCCAGCCCGTAGGTGAGCGTAATGAGGCGCGGCACGTTGATGCCGAAGGCGCGTACCAGGGTCGGGTTCTCCGTCGCCGCCCTGAGATAGGCGCCGAACTTGGTGCGTTCGATGCCGTACCAGGTGACGAGGCAGATCACGAGGGCGGCCACCACGACGAAGCCGCGATAGGTCGGCAGGAACATGAAGCCGAGGTTGGTGCCGCCGGGGATCGGGCTGGGATAGGGTGCGCCGGACGAACCCCATTTCCACTGGAACACGCCCTCGATGATCAGTGCGAGGCCGAAGGTCAGCAGGAAGCCGTAGAGATGATCGAGATGGTAGATGCGTTTCAGCAACACCCTCTCCAGCACGATGCCGAACAGCCCGACGATCAGCGGCGCCAGCACCAGCGCCGCCCAGAACGGAATGTCGAGCTGGGTCAGCATCAGCCAGGCGGCGAAGGCGCCCATCATATACTGCGCGCCATGCGTGAAGTTGATGACGTTCAGCATGCCGAAGATCACGGCGAGGCCGAGGCTCAGCATGGCGTAGAAGGCGCCATTGATGAGGCCGAGCAGGAGCTGGCCGAACAGAGCCTGGGGCGGAATGCCGAGAAGTTCGAACATGACGCCTAGACCCCCAGATATGTTTGCAGCTTGCCGATGTTCTGCTGCACATCGGCGGAGGCGATCATGTCGACTACGCGGCCGTCCTCCATCACGTAGTGGCGGTCGGCCACGGTGGCGGCGAAGTGGAAGTTCTGTTCGACCAGCAGGATCGTGAAGCCGCGACTCTTGAGCTGGCGGATGATCTCGCCGATACGCTGCACGATGACCGGCGCCAGGCCCTCGGTCGGCTCGTCGAGCAGCAGCAGAGGGGCGCCGGTGCGCAGGATGCGCCCGATCGCCAGCATCTGCTGCTCGCCACCCGACAGCTTCGTACCCTGGCTGCGCTTGCGCTCCTCGAGGTTGGGGAACAGCTGGTAGATCTCGGCCAGGCTCATCCCACCCGGCTTCACCACCGGCGGCAGCAGCAGATTCTCCTCGACGTTGAGGCTGGAGAAGATACCGCGCTCCTCCGGGCAGTAGGCGATGCCGAGCCTGGCAATCTCGTTGGACGGATGGCCGACGAGTTGGCGGCCCTCGAACGTCACCGAGCCCGTGCGCTTCTCGACGATGCCCATGACGGACTTCAGGGTCGTCGTCTTGCCGGCGCCGTTGCGGCCGAGCAGCGTCACGAGCTCGCCGTGGCCGATCTCGAAACCGACGCCATGGAGAATGTGCGACTCGCCGTACCAAGCCTGCAGGTCGTCCACTTTCAGGAGCGCCTCAGCCATGACCAGTCCCGACGTAGGCTTCGATGACCGAGGGATGCTTCGACACCGTGGCATAGGGACCCTCGGCCAGCACCTCGCCACGCGCCAGCACGGTGATTGTGTCGGAGAGATCGGCGACCACGGACATGTTGTGCTCGACCATCAGCACCGTGCGGTCCTTGGCGACGGCACGGATCAGGGCGGCGATGCGCTTGATGTCTTCCTGGCCTAGGCCCGCCATCGGCTCGTCGAGCAGCATCATCTCGGGGTCGAGCGCCAGCGTGGTGGCGATCTCGAGCGCCCGCTTGCGGCCGTAGGGCAGCTCGACCGCCTGCAGTTCGGCGAACGAGGAGAGGCCGACTGCCTCTACCAGTTCGAGAGCGCGAGCATCGAGCCTGTCGAGCACGCGCTGCGAACGCCAGAAGTGGAAGGAATTGCCGAGCTTGCGCTGGAGCGCGACGCGGACGTTCTCGCGCACCGACAGATGGGGAAAGACCGCCGAAATCTGGAACGACCGCACCAGCCCCATGCGGGCAATCGCCGCCGGCGAACTGCCGGTGATATTGCGGCCATTGAATCGGATCTGTCCCGCCGTCGGCGACAGAAAATGAGTGAGCAGGTTGAAACAGGTCGTCTTGCCGGCGCCGTTCGGCCCGATCAACGCGTGGATCGTCCGGCGCCGCACGCGCAAGTCGACGTTTTTGACCGCAAGGAACCCCTTGAATTCCTTCGTCAGCCCGTTCGCCTCGAGAATTACGTTTTCTTCGGCCATCCGCCCCCCTGCGGTGTGGCGAATTAATCGAAGGTTGGCGCTGCTGTCCAGCACTGGCGTCGCGGCCGCCCTGCGGTTAGATTTCGGGCTCGCGACGGGGAGCGTCGTTTTGGGAGGGATTGAGACTATGAAATTTGGAACCACTGTCCGGTACGCCGGCGCGGCTGCCGCCGTCGTCGGCCTGGCCGCCATCGGCCTTGCCAACATCGCACAGGCCCAAGCGCCTGCGCCGCTCAAGATCGGCGTCATGGAAGGTTTCTCGGGCGTTTATGGCGACCTCACCCTCGGCGGCGTCGAGGCCGCGCAGATGGCGGTCGACGATTTCGGCGGCAAGGTGCTGGGCCGCCCGATCGAGATCGTGTCGGCCGATCACCAGACCAAGCCCGATGTCGGCGCGGCGATCGCGCGCAAATGGTACGACGTCGATGGCGTCAAGATGATCACCGGGCTCGGCACCTCGTCGGTTGCTCTCGCGGTGCGGAAGATCTCCCAGGAAAAGGGCATGATCGACATCGTGACCGGCGCGGCTTCGGCGGACCTCACCGGTCCGGCCTGCTCGGAGACCGGGGCGCACTGGGTCTACGACACCTACGCTCTCGCCAAGGTGACCGGCTCGGCCATCGTCAAGGGCGGCGGCGACTCGTGGTACTTCCTCACGGCCGACTACGCCTTCGGCCACGCGCTGGAGCGTGACGTGACGGCGATCGTCACGGCGTCGGGCGGCAAGGTGTTGGGCGGCATCAGACATCCCCTCAGCACGCAGGATTTCTCGTCGTTCCTGCTGCAGGCCCAGGCGTCCAAGGCCAAGATCATCGGCCTCGCCAACGCCGGCCAGGATACGATCAACTCGATCAAGCAGGCCGGCGAGTTCGGCATCGTCAAGGGTGGCCAGCGCCTGGCAGGCCTTCTCGTCTTCTCGACCGACGTCGTGGCGCTCACCCTGCCGGTCGCGCAGGGCCTGGTGCTGACGGAGGCGTTCTACTGGGACCAGAACGACGAGACGCGCGCCTGGACCAAGCGCTTCCGCGCCAAGCGCGACAAGATCCCGAGCATGCTGACCGCGGGCTCCTACAGCTCGACCCTGCACTATCTCAAGGCCGTGCAGGCCGCCGGCACCGACGACGCAAAGGCGGTGATGGCCAAGATGCGCGAGATTCCGATCAACGACGTCATGACCAAGAACGGCAAGCTGCGCGAGGATGGCCGCGTCGAGCGCGACATGTACCTGTTCCAGGTGAAGTCGCCGGCGGAGTCCAAGAGCAAGGACGACATCTACAAGCTTCTGGCCACCGTGCCGGGCAACGAAGCCTATCGTCCCCTCAAGGACGGCAAGTGCCCGTTCATCAAGGGCTAGGCTTCTCCAAACGATCCAGCGACGACGGGCCGACCTTCGGGTCGGCCCTTTTTTGTTCGGCGCGGCTGCGAGGCGCGGTCCTTGCGCGCCATACGCCCGCCTTGTCATATGCGGCACATGACGCTGCAGGAACGGCCTCTCAAGGGGGCCTGGGGCATGACCGCCCTCATCTTTTTGTTCATGTTGATCAACTTCGCCGACAAGATGGTGGTCGGGCTCGCCGCCAAGCCGATCATGGAGGAGCTGAAGCTCACGCCCGAGCAATTCGGTCTGATCGGCTCGGCGTTCTTCTTCGTCTTCCCGTTCGCAGCCGTGGCAGTTGGCTTCCTCGCCAACCGCGTGCAGGCGCGGCACACGCTGCTGGTCATGGCGATCTTCTGGTCGATGCTGCAGTTCCCGATGCTGGGCGCTGTCAGCTTCGAAGTGCTGATCGCCTGCCGCGTCCTGCTCGGCGCCGCCGAAGGTCCGGCCAATCCGGTCGCCACCCACGCGATCTACAAATGGTTTCCCGATTCGCTGCGCGCCCTGCCCACGGCCGTCATCGCCCAGGGATCGGCCGTCGGCGTCATCGTAGCCGTCCCGGCACTCAACTGGATCATCGTGCACCATTCCTGGCATTGGGCGTTCGGTGCGCTCGGCATCGCCGGACTTCTCTGGTCGGTGCTTTGGTTCTTTTTCGGTCGCGAGGGCACGCTGGTCGACCCGCCGGTCGCCGCGGGCACGCACGGCGGTGCGCCCATCCCCTATCGCCGCCTCCTCGCCTGTCCCAGCATCTTGGCGGTCTGCTGCACGGGCTTCGCCAGTTACTGGGGCCTGGCGCTCGGCCTCACCTGGTTCACGCCCTACCTGGTCGAGGGTCTGGGCTTCAGCCAGACCGCCGGCGGCAACCTCAGCGTCCTGCCGTGGCTCTTCGGCATGGTGGTCGTGCTGGCCGGCGGCTGGATCTCGCAGCGGCTGAAGGCCGGCGGCGCCTCGAGCCGGGTCTCCCGCGGCGTCTTCGCCTCCACTGCCGTCATCCTCGGCGGCTGCATCCTGCCGTTCATCGGCCTGGCGACCGACCCCGCGCTGAAGCTTGCGATCCTGGTGGCGGGCACGGCGATCGGCAGCACGATCTATGTCGTCGTCCCCATGGTCGTGAGCGAGTTGACCCCGCAGCCGCAGCGCGCCGCCATGCTCGCCATCGTGACCTCGATCGTGACCCTGGGCGGCGTCGTCGCGCCCTTTGCCATGGGTGTCGTGGTGCAGGACGCCGCCACGCGGCTAATCGGCTACGACCGCGGCTTCACCCTCCTCGGCGGCCTGCTGCTGGTGGGCGGCATCGTCGGCCTTCTGTTCATCCGGCCCGAAGCCGACCGCAGGCGCCTCGCCGCGCGTGCCTAAAGCCGCCGTTTCTTGACGCCACCGGCCCGCACCCTGTCAGATGGCGTCAGGGTCCGGCCAACGGGACAGCGAGGAGAAACGCCGCGTGACGCAGCACGATCGTCCCCTCAAGGGGGCCTGGGGCATGACCGCCCTTATCTTCCTGTTCATGCTGATCAACTTCGCCGACAAGGTCGTGGTCGGCCTCGCCGCCAAGCCGATCATGGCCGAGCTCAACCTCACGCCCGAGCAGTTCGGCTTCCTGGGGTCCTCGTTCTTTTTCCTGTTCGCCGTCACCGGCATTGCCGGCGGCTTCCTCGCCAACCGGGTACAGACACGCCACATGCTGCTCGTCATGGCGATCGTCTGGTCGCTGGTGCAGTTCCCCATGCTGGGCACGGTGAGTCTGGAAGTGCTGATCGCCTGTCGCATCGTGCTGGGCGCCGGCGAAGGCCCGGCCGGCCCCGTGGCGACACACGCCCTCTACAAATGGTTTCCCGATGCGCTGCGCGGCATCCCGACCGCCATCGTGGCGCAGGGCTCCGCGCTTGGCGTCATCGTGGCGGTGCCGCTGCTCAACTACATCATCGTCAACTATTCCTGGCACTGGGCATTCGGCGCACTGGGCATCGTCGGGCTGATGTGGGCCGTGCTCTGGCTGTTCCTCGGCCGCGAGGGCACGCTGGTCGACCAGCCGCTGGCGAGCGAGGGCGCGGCTGGGCGCGAACCCACTGTCGAGCGCATCCCCTACCGCTACCTGCTCGCATGCCCCAGCATCCTCGCGGTGTGCTGCGCCGGCTTCGCGAGCTATTGGGGCCTGGCGCTCGGCCTCACCTGGTTCACCGCCTATCTCGTGGATGGCCTCGGCTTCAGCCAGACGATGGGCGGCAATCTCTTCATCCTGCCGTGGATCTTCGGCATGCTCGTCGTGCTGGGTGGCGGCTGGTTTTCCCAGCGCCTCAAGGAGGCAGGCGTGTCGAGCAGGCTCTGCCGCGGCGCCTTTGCGGCCGCCACCGTGACTCTGGGCGGCTGCGTGCTGCCCTTCATCGCCGTGGCGCCGGACCCCGTCCTGAAAATCGCCCTGCTGGTGGTTGGCACCGCCGTTGGCAGCACGATCTTCGTCGTCATGCCGATGATCGTAAGCGAGCTCACGCCGCATCCGCAGCGCGCCGCCATGCTCGCCATCGTGACATCGACGGTGACCTTCGCCGGCGTCATCGCGCCGTTCGCCATGGGCCGCGTCGTGCAGTACGCTGCCACGCGTCAGGCCGGCTACGAGCAGGGCTTCGTCGTCCTGGGGGCGCTGCTGTTGGCCGGCGGCATCATCGGTCTTCTCTTTATCCGCCCCGAGGCCGACCGCAGGCGGCTGGCGGCACACGCCGTCGCCGTGCCGCTTCAGCCCGCCCGCGCCTAACCTCAGTTCACGATCTTCTTGATGCCGGCGATCATCTCGTCGACCGCCTGCTCGACGGCGACCTTGTCGGTGACGACGCGGGCCATCGCCTTCGCCCAGACGTTCTCGCCGTTGACCGCCGCGAACTTGTAGTTCTTCGTGAACTCGAACGGCACCGTGCCCGCCTTGAAGCGGTAGTAGACCGACTCGCGCTGCTTGTCGGCCTTCCAGAACGGACTCTCCTGGCTGGCCTTGGTCACCGGGAACCAACGACCCATCGAACTCTCGACGTAGGGACGCAGGTTCTCCTCTTCGAGCAAGAACTTCACGAACTCGCGCGCGCGCTTCTTGTTCTGCGACTCCAGGAAGACGACACCCACCTTGACGGAGGTGCGGTAGACCATCGGCGAGCCGTCAGGCTTGGTGGGAAAGCCAGCGGTGGCAATCAGTTGATCGTAGGCCCTGCGGCCAGCGGCGCGCTGCTCGGCGCCGAGCGCCGGGTTGTTGGCAATGTCGAGCCACTTGACCACGATCGACATGGCGCCGGCGTGCGTCAGCACGACGGAGCGGCCGTCGAACGCATCGTCGTTGTCGGAGTCCTTCCACGTCGTCGAAGCGGGCGGCGTACAACCCTTCGCGTGAAGGGTGGTGTAATCGCGCAGGGCCGAGACGAGACCAGCCTTTACCTTGGGGTCGTCGACCAGCAACTTGCCCGCATCGTCGACCAGCTTCACGCCGTAGGCGTCGGCCCAGCTCAGGAACGACCAGACGGAGTCGCTCGACTCCAGCCCCATAGGGCTGCCGACCGCGAAGACGCCGCTGTTGGTGGCCTTGCGGTAGCCGGGCTGGACCTGGTCGCACCAGAACGACCAGTAGTCCTTCCAGGCGCCCGGAATATCGCTTTCCTTGAAGCCGGCAACACCCAACATGTCCTTCCAGTACTGGACCTGCAGGGTCTGCTGCTTGATCGGGAAGGCATAGTAGGCCCTTTTCCCCGTCTTGTCGTTGACGAGAAAGACCGTCTCGATCGTGTTGGGCGCGAAGCGACTCCTCAGGGGTTCGATGAGATCGGAAATATCCTCGAGCTTGCCGTCGAACGCCCACTTGCCGGCAAACTGCATGTCGAGGGCATCGGCATAGGCAACGTCGGGAGGCGCGCCGGAGGCGACAGCCGCGGCAAGCTTCGCCGCCATGTCCCGGGCACCGTATTGCGACAAGTCGACCTTGATGCCGGTCTTCGCCTCGTACTTCTTGATCGCGACGAGAAGAGCTTCGTCTTCCGCTTTGTAGATGCCTTTCTCCCACCAGACCGAGAGCTTTTCCTGGGCGAAGCCCGCCGTCGAGGACAAGGCGATCACCAGGGCAGTCGCTGCAGCCAGCACGGGTCTCATGATGTCCTCTCGAATTGCCGTCAGCCAGTCTCGCGCGAGTCGAGAAAGGCCCGCAACAGCATCGCACACCGATCGGCATGAGAATAAGGCAAGCCATGCCGCGAATGCCCGATGACGTTGAGTTCGGTATCGGGCAGGTGCCGATGCAGTTCGGCCACGATGGGAACCGGGATGAACGGGCTGCCGTCGGGATGCAGCAGCAGGGTCGGACAGCGGATTTCGCGCAGGCGGGCCGTGAGATCGGTGCCGACCAGCACGCCCAGCGCATTGAGAATGGAGTCGCGCGGCCACTTTTCCTGCTGCGCCGCGAACCGGGCCCGGCGCTCCGGCGACAGCGCGCCCTCGTGGAAGCGATCGGCCATGAAGGCGTCCGACCAGGCCTTCACGCCGCCCTCGTCGAGCTGGCGCCGCCAGGCCTCGACGCGCTGGATGGACGCGCCGAGATGGGCCCCGTTGCTGACCGTGAGCGAGGCGATCCGCTCCGGCCGCGCCAGTACCGCCGCCAGCGCCACCGTGCCGCCGATCGACTCGCCCACGAGATGGAAGCGCTCGAGACCGGCGGCATCTGCGACGGCAAACACGTCGTCGACCAGCAGGTCGAGCGACCATTTGAAATCCGCCGGCGGAATGTGGGAGCGGCCGTAGCCGCGCATGTCGAAGGCCACGAGCCGGTAGCGGTCGGCAAGTGCCGGCCGCCAGCCTGTCCAGAGCTCGGCACTGGCGCCGATGCCATGATGAAACAGGATCGGGTCGCGCCCCGCCTGCCGGAGCGCGACCTCGTCGACGACGTCGTAGTGCAGCGCGCCGTGCGCGGTTTCAGCCAGCGACATGGCGCGCGGCGGCGCCTCAGTCCGCCCGCATGCCGGCGGACTGAATCACCTCCGACCACTTCTTGCGGTCGGCAACGATAGTGGCCTTCAGCTCGGCCGGGGAGCCGATCACCGTGTCCATGCCGTTCTCGAGGAACCGCTTCTGGACGTCGGGCTTGGCGACGGCGGCGCGCAAAGCCTTGTTCCACAAGTCGATCAGGTCGGCAGGCAACGCCTTCGGCCCGAAGATGGCGAACCAGTTGACCACCTCGTAGCCTGGCAGGAACTGCGAGATCAGCGGCAGGTTGGGAAAGAGCGGCGACGGCCTGGGCGATCCGAAGGCGATCGGGATCAGGTTGCCGCCAGCGATCTGGCCCAGGAACTCCGGCATGTTGCCGAACATGATCTGGACGTTGCCCGCGACAATGTCCTGGATCGCCGGTGCGCCGCCGCGGTAGGGCACATGCACGATGTTGACGCCAGCCAGCTTCTTGAACAGCTCGCCCGCCAAATGCTGCGACGTGCCGTTGCCCGCCGAGGCATAGGTGAGCTTGCCGGGGTTGGCCTTGGCGTAGGCGATCAGCTCCGGCACTGTGCGGAACGGCGCCTGCTTGCCGAACACCAGCATGTTGTAGACGCCGGCGATGTTGGCGATCGGCGTCAGGTCGGTATCGACGTTGATCGGCAGCTTCTGTCCCGGCATGACCGGCGAGACGCACATCGCGGCCATAGCAGCGAGCCCGACGGTGCGGCCGTCCGGCGTTGCAGTGGAAACCGTCTCGTTGGCGATGAAGCCGCTGGCACCGCTCTTGGTCTCGACGATGACGTTCTGGCCGATCTCCGACTTGACCGCATCGGCTAGAATTCGGCAGAGCAGGTCGGCGGTACCGCCGGGCGGAAAGCCGCACAAGATGCGTGCATCGCCGGTGATCTTCTGGGCCCATGCCGGGGCGCCGGCCAAGGTGCCGAGAGCAGCGGCCGCGCCGGCATTGACGAAAGTCCTTCTTTGCATTTTTTCCTCCCTGAATAGGAGGAACCTAGCACAAATCCCGGAGCGTCAAGCACGGCCAGGCGTCAGCCAATCACTTCACCGACGAGAAAACCGTCGGCGTCAGCATCTGCACGGACACGTTGGCCACGATCTGGCCGTCCTTCTCCGTCTCCGCGCGCTTGGCATGCCATTCCGGGTCGGCCGCGAAGGCGTTCCACTTCTTCTCGCGATCGGCCAGCGACTCCCAGGCGAGAAAGTAGGTGAGTTCCTGGTTGGACTCGCCCACCAGGGTGGTGAAGAAGCCAGCCTGCTTGATGCCGTGCTTGTCCCAGATTTTTAGAGTGATGGTGGCGAAGCGGTTGAGCAGCGCCGGCAGACGGCCCGGCAGGCAACGGTAGACTCGCATCTCGTAGATCATTATCTCCCTCCCTAGAAACTGCCGTCGAAGCGCGGCACGAACCCGCTTCCCTTGTGGTCGATATGGCAGGTGAACGGTGCGCCGAAATGGCAGGGCATCAGCCGCGCGCCGGTGCCGGCGCAATGCTCCAGCGCCTCGCGCCGGCTCTTGCGGGCGCCGACGGCCTCGGCACAGGCAAAGCTGTTCCATTCCGGGCGATAGACCTGAAGCGCATGGTGCAGGATGTCGCCGCAGAACAGCGCCTTCTCGCCTTTCGATTCGAATTTTATGGCGATGGTGCCGGGCGTATGGCCGGGCGCGGGCGCGATGCTCATGTTCTCGTCGAGCTGGGCGGCGCCATCGACCATCTGCATCAGGCCAGCCTCGGCGACGGGCAATACCGAGTCGCGGAACGAGCCGCCGTTGGCCGGCCCGGTCTTGGGGTCGTTGTCGAGCTTCAGGTAATGCTCGTAGTCGGCGCGGCTCCACACGTACTTGGCGTTCTTGAAAGTCGGCACCCACTTGCCGTTCTCGAGCTGGGTGTTCCAGCCGACATGATCGACATGCAGATGGGTGCACATCACCATGTCGACCTCGTCGGGCTTCACGCCCGCCGCGGCCAGCCGCTCGAGATATTTGGTCTCCATGAGATGCCACTTCGGCCGGTGTGGCCGGGGCTTGTGGTTGCCGACGCAGGTATCGATCAGGATGCGCTTGCCGCCGATCGTGAGCAGCCAGCTATGGACGCTGAGCTTGAGGAACCCTGAGTCCTTGTCGTAGTGGGCGGGCATCAGCCAGGGGGCATGCCGGTCGACGACGGCGGGATCCCAGTCGGGGAAAAAGACCTTGGCGTCGAAATTGGGCTCGTAACTTTCCTCGATGCGCCGCACCGTCGCGGCGCCGAGCTTCACTTCGATCATGCACCTTCTCCCCGAACGCGGGGGAGCTTAGCGTTGCCGGCCGGCCTTCGGGAAGGGCGGCGTTTCGCTCTAGAACTGGATCTTGGTCCTGGAGAAGCGGTGAGCGAAGGCGGCGACCGCCGCAGCGCCGATCGGTGCGAACACCAGCAGACGGACAAAATAGAAGCCCAGCGTCCGGCCATCGAACGTGCCCGGCAGCATGATCGTAACCGCAAGCGTCAGGGCGAAGAAGACAACCGCAAAGCCGATGCCGCTGACTGCGCCCAGCACCGCCGCGATGAGCATCGTCGGAGCCCGCCCATAGCCGAAGTAGCAGCTGAGGGCGAAGGCCGCAGCGCAGGCGACGAGGGCGGTGATGGCTTCCATGGAAAGAGACTCCTGCAATACGCTCTCGACTTGTGAGAATTCAGAGTCGACACTTGTTGATGTCGAGCACTGTGAAACAAACCCAGCAAATCGGAAACCATCGAAAGCGCATGGCTGAGTTCCCCCTGACGTGGATTTCCGCATTCGAGCTCACAACACTTTACGCTCGCAAGACCCTCTCCCCGGTCGAGACGGTCGATGCAATGCTGCTTCGCGCATCGACACTGCAACCAACTCTCAATGCGTTCGTGAAGATTGATCCCGATAGCGCGCGCCTCGCGGCAAAGGCCTCGGAGGCGCGCTGGTACAGCGGCATGCCGCTGTCGCCGCTCGACGGCGTGCCGACAACGATCAAGGATACGACCCCGGCAAAGGGCTGGCCGACGCGTTACGGCTCCCATTCGACAGACGAGACGCCCGCCGCCGAGGACGCACCTGTCGTCGGCCGGCTCCGCGCTGCCGGCCTCGTCCTCCTCGGCAAGACCACGACTCCGGAATTCGGCTGGAAGGCGCTGACCGATTCGCCGCTGCAGGGCACGACGCGCAACCCCTGGAACCTGAAGCATTCACCCGGCGGCTCCTCGGGCGGCGCCTCGGCGCTCACGGCCGCCGGCATCAATCCCTTCAACCACGGCAACGACGGCGGCGGCTCGATCCGCATTCCGGCCGCCCACACTGGCCTGGTCGGGCTGAAGCCGAGCTACGGCCGCATCGCGCAGCATCCCGCCGACTCGCCCTTCGCCGATGTCATCAGCCAGGGCGTGCTGTCGCGCACCGTGCGGGACACGGCGCTGGCGCTGAACGTCGCGGCCGGGCCAGACCCGCGCGACTGGCGTTCGCTGCCGGCCGACCCGCGCGACTACACGGTCGGCCTAGAGGACGGCGTGCGCGGCCTCAGGATCGGTCTCAGCCTCGACTTCGGACATGTGAAGGCCGACGCCGAGGTCCGCGCCCTGGTCGCCGCGGCCGCGCGGCGCTTCGAGGAACTCGGCGCCCGCGTCGAGGACGTCGGCCCGCTGATCGAGCCACTGCAGAACTCCTTCGAACCGTTGTGGATCGGCAGCTTCGCCACCCGCTTGCGCCAGATCCCGACGCAGCTCCACGGCAAGCTCGATCCGGGCTTCCGCGCTGCCGCCGAGAAAGGCCTGGCGATCACCCTGGCCGACTATGCCCGGGCCTACGAGGCGAAGTCGAAGCTCGCGCGCGATCTGGCGCTTTGGCACCAGACTTTCGACCTGCTGCTGGCGCCCGTGACGCCAACCGCCGCGCCTCCCGTCGAGACGCTCTACAATTCCGATGCCTTCCCGCGCTGGACCAAGGGTGCGCCCTATACGCTACCCTGCAACCTCACCGGCCAGCCCGCCGCCTCGATGCCTGCCGGCCTCACATCGGCCGGCTTGCCGGTTGGACTACAAATCATCGGGCCGCCCCGCGCCGACCACCTGGTGCTGCGCGCCATGCGTGCCTACGAAAGCGCCTCCGGTTGGATTTGGCCCCAGGCCAGGGTGCTGGAGACGCTGGCCAGGCTCTGACCGCGCCAACGCACGGGAATGTTATCGGCAATGTAATAGTGTCCGGTCGGCTCGGGAGGCAACGCTTCGCCGACGAAGAAACCTCCCGGAGGAGCCTCATGTCCCGATATTCCCGTGCAGCCATCGCGGCTGTGACCATCGTGCTCGCGCTCTCCGGCACCGCCGTCGCACAGCAGCCGCCGCCCTCGAACATGACCTTCTTCATCACCAGCGTCGGCAGCCCGTTCGGCGCCAACTTCGGCGGCATCGAAGGCGCGGACCGCCATTGCCAGATGCTGGCCGCCCGCGTCGGTGCCGCCGGAAAGACCTGGCGGGCATACCTCAGCGTGCAAGCCGCCGACGGCAAACCGGCAATCAACGCCCGCGACCGCATCGGCAAGGGCCCGTGGGTCAACAGCGCGGGAGTCCAGATCGCCGCCAACGTCGAGGAGCTGCACACGCCCGCGCTCAACAAGATCAACACAGAGAACGGCCGGGCGGAAACCGGCCGGATGATCCCGAGCCGCCTGTTCGTCGTGAACCAGCACGACATCCTGACGGGCACGCTGGCCGACGGCACGGCACCGCCGCCGGACAAGGACATGACCTGCGGCAACTGGACCAAGAGCGGCAACGACAGCCAGGCCATGGTCGGCCACCACGACCGCATGGGCCTGCGCGACGACGAGCCCTCGAAGTCGTGGAACGCCTCCCATCCTTCGCGCGGCTGCAATGCCGCCTCCCTGGTGGCGACTGGCGGCGCTGGCCTGCTCTACTGCTTCGCCGCCGACTGAGCTGCGCCTGCAGCGATGCTTCACACTTTCCCTTCCCAGACGAACAGACGGCGGAACTTCTCCCAGAACTCTCCACCCATGACGAAGAAGCTGAAGATGAAGGCAAAATCGGCGGCTGCCAGGACGGCGATCCGACCGTTGCCCCCCGGCATCCAGGCCGGCGCGTAGCCCGCGACGTAGATCGGCACGAAGCTCAGCAGGCAGATCGCTAGCCCGGCGTAGTATCTCCCCCGGGACACCGGCTTGGAGAAGAAGGTCGTGAACAGGAACTTCTTGGCCGCATCGACGATGCGGTCGAAGTTCTGCCGGCCGAGCAGGGCCACTGCCAGCAGCATCAGGACCTCGGGCGCCCCGGCCACGAGGGCGCCCGCGATCAACGCCGATTGCGCCGCCGGCAGGTCGAGCAACGGGATCAGCAGCGCGCAGAACGGAAGCGCCATGGCGAGGCCGAGGACGAAGATGCCGGCCGCGAACCGCGAGTTGGACTTCGCGGTGGCCGCGGACTCCGGTGGTGTCATGAGGTCCCTATGACTCGATCTTGACGCCGGCGGCGGTGATCACCTTCTCCCACTTCTCGACCTCGGCCTGGAGGAACTTCACCGTGTCGGCCGGTGTCGCGCCGACGGGAATCACGGCCTGATCGGCCAGTCCCTTGCGCAAGGCTTCGTCCTTCATCGCCTTGCCAACCTCGTCGCCGAGCCGATCGACGATAGCCTTCGGCGTGCCGGCCGGTGCCATGAACATCACCCAGCTCGAGGACTCGATCAGCGGGCCGCCCGACTCGACGATGGTCGGGATGTCCATGGCGCCGGGCACGCGCTCCTTCGACATCATGGCCAGCGCCCGCACCTTGCCTGCCCTGACCTGGCTCATGGTGCCGATCGGCACGTCGAGCAGCAGCTGGATGTTGCCGGACATCAGGTCGGCCAGCGCCGGCGCCGTGCCCTTGTAGGGGACGTGCACCATCTTGGTGCCGGTCACCTGCATGATCAGCTCGCTGGTGAGATGGGCCGCGGCACCCACGCCGGACGAGCCGAACGAGATCTTCCCCGGGTTGGCCTTGGCGTAGGCGATCAGCTCGCCGACGCTCTTCACCGGCAGGTCGTTTGTCACCAGGATCATGATCGGCGCGATGCCGACGAGCGATACCGGCGCGAAGCTCGTCACCGGATCGAACTTCAGCTTGCCGGCATAGAGCGTCTTGTTGGCGGCATGGGCCGCGATCACCGTCAGGAAGGTGTAGCCGTCGGGCGGAGCGTTGGCCACGATCTCCGCCCCGATCAGCGAATTGGCGCCGGGCTTGTTGTCGGCCACGAAGGGCTGGCCCACGTTCATCTTCTCCAGCGTCAGCCGCGTCACCGAGTCGGTGAGCCCGCCCGCGGTATAGGGCACCACCCATCGGATAGACTTCGCGGGCCACGCCTGGGCACTGAGCTGCGTGGGTGCGAGCGCCATGGCGGCACTGGCGGTCAGGATAGTGCGGCGGTTGATCTTGTTCATGATTGTCTACCTTTCAAAATCAGTCGAGGTCGAGGCCGTTCATGCCGGCATTCTTGCGCGCGTTCTTGGCGAGTTCCGTAAGAATCTTGCCGGCCTGGCGCGGATCGAGGACCGGCTTCGCTTCCGGTCCCTTGTGCCAGCCTTCGGCCACCGCGAACTGACCGTTGCCGGCCTGGAACACGCGGCCGGTGATCTCGCGGCTCTCCTCGCTCGCGAGCCAGGTCGCGACCGGCGCGATCCAGCGCGGGCTGCGCGTCTTCTTGTCTTCCTCGGTGTATTCGCGGAGATCTTCGGTCATGCGGGTGAAGGCCGACGGCGAGATCGAGTTCACCGTGATGCCGTAGCGGGCGAGCTCGCGCGCGGCGATGACCGTGAACGAAGCGATGCCGGCTTTGGCAGCGCCATAGTTGGTCTGGCCGATGTTGCCGTAGATGCCCGACACCGAAGTGGTGGTGATGATGCGCGCATCGACCGGGCCGCCTTTGGCCTTGGCCTGGTCGCGCCAGTAGGCGGCGGCATGGCGGGCCGGCGCGAAGGTGCCCTTGAGGTGCACCTTGATGACGGCGTCCCACTCCTGCTCGCTCATGTTGACCAGCATGCGGTCGCGCAGGATGCCGGCGTTCAGCACCACGGCGTCGAGCTTGCCGAAGGCCTGGACGGCCTGGTCGATCATGCGCTTGGCGCCGTCCCAATCCGAGACGTCGTCGCCGTTGGCCACGGCGTCGCCGCCCTTGGCCTTGATCTCGTTCACCACCTGCTGGGCGGCCGATATGTCCTGGCCGGCGCCGGCCCGGTCGCCGCCGAGGTCGTTGACCACGACCTTGGCGCCATGCTCGGCCAGCATCAGGCAATGCTCGCGGCCCACGCCACGGGCGCCACCGGTCACGATCGCCACCCGTCCCTCGCACAATCTAGCCATTGCTCCCTCCCGTTTCTGGCGTGTCTGGCCCCGCCATCCTGCGCTAGTCTAGCGGCCTACCGAGGAGGATCGCCATGGACACGCTGCCGCTCGTCGCTCCCGAACAGGTCGGTCTTTCCGCAGCGCGGCTCGACCGCGTGCGCAAGTGGATGCATGGCTGGGTCGACAGCGGAAAGCTGGCCGGCATGGTCACCTGCGTGATGCGCAAGGGCGAACTCGCCTTCGCCGAGGTCCATGGCAAGGCCGACGCGGCGCGCAACAAGCCGATGCGGCCCGACACGATCTTCCGCATCTATTCCATGACCAAGCCGCTCACCTCGACGGCGATCATGATGCTCTACGAAGAGGGCCGCTTTCAGCTCGACGATCCGATCTCGAAGTTCATCCCCGCCTTCGCCAATCCGCGCGTCATGACGGGTGGCAGCCGCGGCAAGATCGAGACCGTGCCGGCCGAGCGCGAGATCAACTTCCGTGATCTGCTCACCCACACCTCGGGCCTGACCTACGGTTTCATGGAGAGCAACCCGGTCGATGCCGCCTACCGCGCCAAGGAGGGCGGCGTCGACTTCCAGACTGCCGACACCAGCCTGAAACAGCTCGTCGAGCGGCTGGCGCAACTGCCGTTGATCGCCCAGCCCGGCAAGGCCTGGAACTATTCCGTCGCCACCGACGTGCTGGGCTATCTCGTCGAGGTGATCTCCGGCCAGCCCTTCGAGAAGTTCCTGAAGGAGAAGGTCATCGATCCGCTGCGCATGGTCGACACCGACTTCCATGTGCCGGCCGACAAGCACGACCGCTTCGCCGCCAACTACAGCGCGGGCGCCGGCGGCAAGCTCGACCTGATCGACGATCCGGCCAAGAGCCGCTACCTCGCGCCGCGCAAAGTCAACTCGGGTGGCGGCGGCCTCGTGTCGACGGCCTCCGACTATCTCCGCTTCTGCAAGTTCATGCTCAACAAGGGCGAACTCGACGGCGTGCGCCTGCTCGGACGCAAGACGGTCGAGCTCATGACCATGAACCACCTGAAGGGCGACATGGCCGACATGGGCACGCCGCGCTTCTCGGAATCGACGTATACCGGCATCGGCTTCGGGCTCGGCTTCTCGGTCATGATCGATCCGGCCAAGGCCTTCATCGCCGGCACGCCGGGCGAGTTCGCCTGGGGCGGCGCCGCCTCGACCGCCTTCTGGATCGACCCCAAGGAGGACATGGCCGTGGTGCTGCTGACCCAGCTCATGCCGTCCTCGACCTATCCGATCCGCCGCGAGCTGCGCGTGCTCACCTATCAAGCGATCGTCGACTGATGAGAAACACCGGCCCCATCGCCGTCCGCAAGCTGCATCCGCTGTTCGGCGCGGAAGTTTCCGGCATCGACATCACCACGCCGCTCTCGGCCCGGGAGTTCGGGCCGATCCGCGCGGCGTTCGAGGAACACTCGGTGCTGCTGTTCCGCGACCAGCCGATGGACGACGACAAGCAGGTCCGGTTCAGCGAGAATTTCGGCCCGCTCGAGACCACGGGCGCGTCCAATCCCGCGGCCGGCACCAAGTTCCAGCGCCAGTCCAACCTCGACATCGAGACCGGCCTGCCGATCCCCAACGACGACATGCGCATGATCTACCAGAAGGCCAACTATTTCTGGCATTCCGACTCCTCGTTCAAGCGCATCCCCTCGCTGTGCTCGATGCTGACCGCCCGCATCTGCCCGCCCGAGGGCGGCAACACCGAGTTCCTGTGCATGCGCGCGGCCTGGGATGCGCTGCCGCCGGCGATCCAGGCGACGGTCGAGCCGATGGTCGCCGAGCATGCGCTGACCTACTCGCGCGATCGCGTGCAACCCGGCATCCTGAGCGCCAAGGCGCTGGCCGAGCTGCCGCCGGTCAAGCAGCGCCTCTGGCGCGACAATCCGATCAACGGCCGCCGCGCACTCTATGTCGGCGCCCATGCCGGCCACATCGTCGGCTGGCCCAAGGCCACCGGCAAAGCCTTCCTGTTCGAGCTGATGGAACGCGCCCAGCAGCCTGAGTTCATCCTTTCGCACGAATGGCGCGCGGGTGATTCGATCGTCTGGGACAACCGCGCCGTCGTGCACCGCGCCACCGCCTACGACACCGTCAAGCACAAGCGCCTGATGCAGCGCACGACAATTGGGGGCGACGAGCTGACGGTCGCGCAGTAGGCGATGGCCGATCCCGCCCAAGACGGAATGCCGGCGGGGCTGCCGCGCCTGCTGGCGGTGGTCACGATCACCATCGGCCTCGCAATGTCGGTGCTCAGCAACTCGATGACCAACCTCGCGCTGCCCTACATCGCGCAGGACCTCGACATCACCGCCGAAAGCTCGATCTGGATCGTCAACGCGAGCCAGATCGCCCTCATGGTCTGCCTGCTGCCGGTGGCAGCACTTGCCGACATCGTGGGCTACCGCCACGTCTACCGCTTCGGCCTCGCTCTCTTCTGCCTGGCCTCGCTCGGCTGCGCGCTGGCGCCGTCGCTGCCTTGGCTGATCGCGGCCCGCGCCTTCCAGGGGCTGGGCGGCTCGGCGATCATGGCGATCCAGCCCGCCCTGGTGCGCTCGATCTATCCCCGTGCCCAGCTCGGTCGCGGCCTCGGCTTCAACACCACCGTGGTCGCCACGTCGCTCGCCGCCGGCCCCAGCCTCGGCGCCGCGCTGCTCTCCATCACCTCCTGGCCGATCCTGTTCGCCGTCTACGTGCCGCTGGGCGTGATCTCGTTCCTGCTGGCCGAAAAGTACCTGCCGCACACCACCCACACCCGCCGTCCGTTCGATGTCCTGTCCGCCATCCTGTCGGGCCTCACCTTCGGCCTGCTGATCTTCGGCATCGACGGCATGGCGCACGGCCACCCGCTCTGGCTGATCCTGGCCGAACTCGCGGGCTTCCTCCTGCTCGGCACGCTGTTCGTGTGGCGCCAGACCCGGCTCGCCGACCCCATGATGCCGGTCGACATCTTCCGCCGGCCGATCTTCTCCCTCTCCATCGGCGCCGGCGCCTGCACCTTCACCGCGCAAGGGCTGGCCTTCGTCAGCCTGCCCTTCTACTTCGCCACCGTGCTCGGCCGGAGCACCACCGACACCGGCATTCTTCTGACGGCCTGGCCGCTGGCACTGGCCTTCATGGCGCCGATCGCCGGTCGTCTCGCCGACCGCCACCCTGCCGGCGTCCTGGGCGCCATCGGCCTCACCCTCATGACCGCGGGTCTCGTCCTCACCGCGCTGCTGCCGCCGGACCCGCCCGCCGCCGACATCATGTGGCGGCTGGTGCTGTGCGGCGCGGGCTTCGGCATCTTCGCCGCGCCCAACAACCGGCTGATGATGAACGCCGTGCCACGTGACAGAAGCGGCAGCGCCGGCGGCATCATCGCCTCGGCCCGCACCTTAGGCCAAACGATGGGCGCCGCGCTGGTGGCGCTGGTGTTCGGCCTGTTCGACTTCTCAGGCGGAGGGGCGGCCGATGCCGCCCGCGCCGCGATCTGGCTGAGCGCGGGTTTTGCAGCCCTTGCCCTGGTGATCGGGAGCCTCCGGCTGCGGCACTAGAGTCGCCCGAAGCGGGACAAAGCAAGAAACGACTTTGAAATTTTGCCGATCGACCAACCGATTGATCTGTCATCCGAATTGCCGCCGAGCGGCCCGGCGAATGTCTCCAGAAGTGAGACATTTTGAAAACTCGCTCCTCCCCTTCCTTGCTTCTATTTCCTATCTCATCTCCGCAAATTCCTGTGCGAATTTGGGCAATTAACTGCCTGCCATCCTCTTCGATAGGTACAAATAGGATATATAGGAGAGAATGTCAAGGTCGACAGTGTATATACATTTCGTGTAGATAAAGTTGTGTTCGAATGGGATGAAGCCAAACGCCGCGCGAATCTCGCAAAGCATGGCGTCGACCTCGCCGATGCCATCCTGGTCTTCGACGGGCGACCGAAGCTGACCGTGACGGCGCGGCTCGGGACGGAGGAAAGGCATCTGTCCATCGCCGTCGTCCGCGGTCGCTGCCGGACGGTCGTCTGGACCTGGCGTGACGACAGCATTCGATTGATTTCGTTCAGGAGGTCTCGCGATGAAGAAGAAGACGCGTATCGCAAGCGCCACGGCCGGACGGATCGGCGAGATGCGCCGACTCGGCCGCGTGCGTAGCAATTGGGCAAAGTCGAATGCCATGACCCAGGCCCAGGTCGAAGCTGCCATCGCCTCGGATCCCGACGAAGCCGGCCTGGTCGTCGACTGGGCCAGCGCGACCGTGGACCTGCCCCAACCCAAAGGCGTGCTGAACATGCGCGTCGATCGCGACGTGCTCGACTTCTTCCGCGCGCAAGGACGTGGCTATCAGACACGCATCAATGCCGTGCTGCGTTCCTATGTCGACCAGGCGGCGCGTGGTCGGCGACGCGCGGGCTGACTCTTAATCAGCGGGTCGTAGGTTCGAGCCCCGGTGCGCCCACCATTGCCGGATGAAACGATGAGCCGTCCGCGCTTTTTTAGGAGGCCGCCGCTTTCGGCTGTAGCAAATCCCACAGGGTGCCATAAAGGTCCGCGAACACTGCTACAGTGCCGTAGCTTTCTTCCTTTGGTTCACGGACAAAGACGACACCCTTGCTGCGATAGGCAGCGTAGTCGCGCCAGAAATCGTCGGTGTAAAGGAAGAGGAAGACGCGCCCGCCGGTCTGGTTCCCGATGCGCGACGACTGTTCTTCGCCGACGGCGCGCGCCAGCAGCAGGAGCGACCCCGTCGAACCGGGCGGCGCGACGGTGACCCAACGCTTGTCTTGGGCGGGAATGTAGGTGTCCTCGATCAGCGTGAAACCGAGCGTTCCCACGTAGAAGGCAAGCGCCTCATCGTAATCCCGCACGACGAGGGCTACGGTAGCGATTGATTGCCTCACGGCTGATCCTTTCCGAAACTCGACAATTATCCTGTCGGTACTTGATGGCGTTACTCAGCCGCATGCATCTCGCGGAACAGCGACGGCGCCATGCCGAAGCGGCGCTCGAAGGCCTGGCCGAGCCGTGCGGAGGAGCGCAGGCCCACCCGGGCCGCGATCGCCTTCAGCGGCAGGCCTTCTGCCAGCAAGGTGCGCGCTGCGTCGAGGCGCAGGCTTTCCACGAAATGCGCCGGCGTCTTGCCCGTCGCCTCGGTGAACTTGCGATAGAAGTTGCGTTCGCTGAGGCCGGCGCGGGCGGCGAGCGCCGGCACGTCGAGCGGCTGGTCGAGATGGGCCTGCATCCAGTCGATCAGCTTCACGAACGGCGTCTCGGTCGCGGTCTGGGCCGAGGTCTGGGCCTGCAGCAGCGAACTGAACTGCGACTGGTAGCCCGGCCGGCGGGCATAGAGCACGAAGTGGCGCGCGATCAGGTTGGCCGTGGCGGCGCCGAGGTCGGCCTCGACCAGCGCCAGCGCCATGTCGATGCCGGTGGTGACCCCAGCCGAGGTCCAGACCTTGCCGTCGACGACGTAGAGGGAATCGGCATCGACCTCGAGCGCCGTGTAGCGCTCGGCCAGACGCTGGCAGCTCGCCCAGTGGGTCGCCACGCGCTTGCCATCGAGAAGGCCCGCCGCCGCCAGCACGAAGGCGCCGGTGCAGACCGAGCCGTAGCGCCGGGTCCTCGGCGCCACCTTGCGGAGCCAGCGCCGCAGATCCGGGCGCATCGTCGCGGCCTTCAGGCCGCGCGAGCCGCCGGCCACCAGCAGCGTGTCGGGCTGGCCGCCGATCTTGCGGCTCTGCAACGCCACGCCGCAATTGGAGGCGACGGCGCCGCCGTCGGGCGAGACGATCGCCACGTCGTAGACCCGATGCGCGCGCCCTTCGTTGGCGGCGCCGAACACGGCGGCGGGACCGGTGACGTCGAGGAGCTGGCAGCCTTCGTAAGCGACGATGGCGATTCGATGGGGTTTGGTCATTGGCAGAAAATAGATGAACTTTGTCATTTCTGCCAGAAGTCAATCTGTCAGGATGGCGCCGGCAATCGAGGAGAAATCGCCATGGCCAACCCCGTCCAGATCGGCATCCTGCTCTATCCCAACGTCACGCAGCTCGATGCGACGGGGCCCGCGCAAGTCCTGAGCCGGGTGCCGGGCGCCAAGATGCACATGATCTGGAAGACGCTGGCGCCGGTGCCGACCGATGCCGGCTTCTCGATCGTGCCGACCACGACTTTTGCGGACTGTCCGAAACTCGACGTGATCTGCGTGCCGGGCGGCGGCGGCCAGGTGGCGCTGATGACCGACGAGGAGACGCTCGACTTTTTGCGCCGCCAGGCCACCACGGCGCGCTACGTCACCTCGGTCTGCACCGGCTCGCTGGTCCTCGGCGCCGCGGGACTCCTGAAGGGTTACAAGTCGGCCTGCCACTGGGCGTGGCGCGACATGCTGCCGGCGTTCGGCGCCATCCCGGTGGCCGAGCGCGTGGTGCGCGACCGCAACCGCATCTCGGGCGGCGGCGTCACCGCCGGCATCGATTTCGGCCTCACGGTCGCGGCCGAACTGGCGGGCGAGGAAGTGGCCAAATCGATCCAGCTCGTCCTGGAATACGACCCGCAGCCGCCGTTCGATTCAGGTAGCCCCGAGAAGGCGGGCGTCGAGCGCGTGAAGCGCATCCGCGAGCGATTGTCGGGGATGCTGGAGACACGCTCCAAGGCCAATGCCGAGGCGGCGGCCAGACTTGCCTAGACCGGATCATCGTCTTCCGGACCGCGCGCATCCTGCGCGCCTCATGAGCGAGCTGGAAGCTCGCGGTCCGGAAGAGCATGACTAGCGGCAGATGAGTGCCGCGATGAAGAGAGACATCGAGACGGTGGGCGCCACGGTGCGGACCGTGTTCCACATCGTCCACCTGTCGAGGTAATGCGTCCACAGTGCCGCGCCCTCGGGACTGGCGGGTTGCACCGCCGCCAGGGCGTTGTTCAGCGGGACATTGCCGAGCATCGTCACGCCGACCACGCCCACGAGGTAGACGACGCTGCCCAGCAGCAGGAGCTTGCCGGCCGGCACGCCCCACCAGAACCAGGCACCCGCGAGCAGCGCGAGGCAGAGCGCCGCCGTGCCGAAGAAGGCCAGGAAGAAGCTGCGGTTGATCACGACGACGTTGATCGACTGCATGGCAGTGATGCCCTGCTCCGGCGGGATGCGCCCTAAGGCGCCCATCACGAAGGACGAAAAGGCGAAGAAGATGCCGGCAACCAGCCCGCACCCGATCGCGGCCGCGAACGTAACCGCCACGATCGCATGATCGATCAAGGCGCGCCTCCCACGAGCCGTTGCAGCGCCTGCTCCAGGGTGACGGTGCCGCGGCGGACCTCGCCGCCGCCCGTCGGGAAGCCCATGTGGCCTTCGTTGGCGGCGTCGTCGAGGTCGGCGAGCTTCGCCGCATAGTCGGCGCCGAGGCCTGCCGCCAAAAGACCCGCGATGGTCTCCTCGCGCGACGACGGGACGGCCGAGACCTCCTTGCCGAGCAGCTTCGAGAGGACCGCCGCCGCATCGACCGGCGAATACTCCGCCGGGCCCGCGAGGTCGACGATGCGCACACCCGATCGCGGCTCGAACAGAAGCTCCGCCGCGGTGCGGCCGACATCGTGGGCCGACACGATCTCGCCCTTGGCATCGAGTGGCTTCTGGGCCGATGGCAGCACACCCGCGCCTTGCGCCGCCGGCAGCACCGCGGCCCAGTTCTCCATGAAGTAGCCGGGTCGCAGGAAGACCATGGAAGGGGCCGCACCCGCGAGCGCCGCCTCGAAATCGTGCAGCGCGGCCACGATGCCGTTGCCCGACGCGAGCTGCGCGCCGACCGAGGAGAGCGCCACGAGATGCGGCACGCCGGATACACGCACCGCCTCGGCGATCGCCCGTGCGATGGCGCGCGATTCCGCCAGCACGTCGGCCGCCTGCGGCGGCGGCACCAGCATCACGAAGGCGGCCTCGGCGCCCTTGAAGGCGGCGGCAAGGCTTGCCGCATCCGACGCCTCGCCGCGCACGACCTCGACGCCGAGCCCGCCGGCGCGCGCCGGATCGCGCGCGACCGCCTTCACCGTTGCCTTGCGCTGGTTCAGCGTCTCGAGCACCGCGCCGCCCACCTGCCCCGTCGCACCCATGATGACGAACATTTCGACCTCCACAAAAGGACTGGAGCGCATGTATCATCGCGGTACGCTTTTAATAAGTACGCACATATTTTATACTTAGTATCAGACATGGAGATTGGCGCGATGACGAAAGCCCCCTTTTGCGGCGTGACGGCAACCATCGAGGTGATCGGCGGTCGCTGGAAGGCCCTGGTCCTGTTCCACCTCAAGGACCAGCCGCGGCGCTTCAACGAACTCCGGCGATTGCTGCCCGGCATCACGCAGCGCATGCTGACGTTGCAGCTCCGTGCGCTCGAGCAGGACGGCATCGTGACGCGCACGGTGCACGACACGATCCCGCCGCATGTCGAGTATGCCTTCTCCAGGAAGGGCAGGACGCTGGGGCCTCTTCTCGACGCCATGGAAGCGTGGGGCGATGCCAACCGGCCGCGCAGCCGCCGCCCGCGCACGTGATTGATACAATCGAGCGGTAGGCCGGACTCCGGATGTCGAGGAAAATGGCATGGGAGGACTGCCTCGTGCCCACCCTTGCCACGTCTCTTCGTGCCCGGTTCCGGGCCCTGTGCCTCGCCACGACGGGTGGCTTCGCGCTGCTGGCTTCGGGCGCCGCTGTCGCCGAACCGGCGCCGGGCGCCTTTGCCTATAAATGGAACGCCTCGGTGCCGGCGGAGATGATCACGCCTGCCGACATCCTGCAGGCCCTGATCTGGACCGGGCACATCGGCATGGCCGACGGCGGCGGCACGGAAGCAGTCCGCGCGGCGTCCCAGGCCTGGCAGACCGCCAAGCGCCGGACCGCGACGGACAGGCTGCCGGACGAACAGGCGGTCGAACTGGTTTCCGAGGGGCTGAAGCGGCGCGACGAGGCCGGCTGGGCGATCCTCCGCGACGACGCGGTGGGCTTCGCCGTCGGCATGCCGACCAAGCTCGCCAAGCTCGCCCCGCCCCAGGCCGAGGGCGCCATGCTGTGGTACCACGCCGACGGCATCGTCGGTCAGTCGGTCGGCGTCCGGTACGGCGGCGCCGGCTGCGCCACGATCGGAACGCTCTATACGTCGCTGCTGAAGAAGGGCGATGCGCATCGCGCCAGGTCCGACGATGGTTTCGCGATCGTCGCCGCCTCCGGCGGCAGCCAAATCCTGACGCGCGCCCTCTGCCATCCCGGTGGCATCGTCGTCACCGTCACCTCCGTTCCCAACGACCGGCCCGAGCTGCAACGTGCCCTGTTTGCCGCGACGATGGCCGGCACCGCCATCCATCGGACCTTCAATCCCTCGGCACGGCCGCGCCCAAAGATCGAGGAACTGCCGGCGGCGCCGATGGAAAGCGCCGACGGACAGGTCGCGCGCCCCCGGCCGACCGGCACCGCACCGGCCAACCTCGACACCGCGGGCATGACCGACCGGCTGAAGCTGGTGCGCCGCGTTGCCGGCGACCTGCGCGCCGAGGAGATCTTCGAGAAGGCCGCCGGCGCCGTCTACATGGTGAAGGCCGACAAGAGCATCGGCTCGGCCGTGGCGGTGAGCGAGAGCGACCTGCTGACCAACTGCCACGTGGTGGGCGACAAGACCCAGGTCCTGCTCGTCCGCGACCGGCAGGAGCTGAAGGCCAAGGTCGTGTCGATGAACGTCAATGCCGACCGCTGCGTGCTCAGGGTCGAAAGCAAGCTGCCGAAATGGGTCGGCGTCAGGCCTTATAGCGACATCAAGGTCGGCGAACGCGCGATCACCATCGGCACGCCGCAGGGACTGGAGCTCACGGTCGCGGAAGGAATCGTCTCGTCCAAGCGCAGCCAGAACGATTCGAAGCTGATCCAGACCTCGGCGCCGATCTCGCAGGGCTCCTCCGGCGGCGGCCTGTTCGATGCCCAGGGTGAACTGCTCGGCATCACGACCTTCTACTTCAAGGCCGGCCAGAACCTCAACTTCGCCGTCGCCGCCGAGGAATTCTCCCGTCCCGGCGGGCAGCCTGACGAGGCGAAGGCCGCCGGGCCCTAGCTCGCCGACGCGCTTTCGATGGTGATCGCCTTGCCGGCGGCCATGTCGAACTTCAGCCGCCGCACATAATCGAGATCGCGTCCGGTCACGCGCACGAAGCGGCTGCCCTCGGGATAGTCGATGGCATGGACGGCGCCGATATCGTAGACGCCGGCCTGGCCGGGATTGAGGCGATAGGCCTTGACCTGCTCCAGTTTGGCGTCGCCTTCGGCCTTGCCGCCGTCGATCCGCCGGAACTCGCTCATGTCGGTGTACTCGACCGCCTGGCCGTAGACCGCCCAGGACGGGCCGTGATCGTGCGGCGGGCTCTTGTGCGCCTTGGCGTTGCAGTGCGCCAGCACGACGAAGCCCAGATCCTTGTCCTCGTAGAGCTTGCGCGCGCCCATCGGTGCGGCGGGACCGACCGCCTCGTCGACGAAACTCTTGTTCGCCAGCAGCTTCTCCAGGAGGGCACGCACCTGCTCGCGGCCGGCCGGTCCATCGTGGGCCTTGAGCGCGGCCTGGGCGTCCTTGACGAAGGCATCGAGCGTGTAGGTCATGGCGACTCCCCTGAATGCAGGCGGAAATGATCCGCCCGCCCGGCTGTGGGTGTCAACGTCGGCGGTCTAACGGCCACCCAGAATACGCCGCGCGATCACCATGCGGTGGACCTCCGACGGGCCCTCGTAGACGCGCATGGTGCGGACCTTCTGCGCCATGATCGACAGCGGCAGCTCCTGCGTCACGCCCATGGCGCCGAAGGCCTGCTGGGCATGGTCGATGATCTCGGTGGCCATCTCGGTGGCGTAGACCTTGATCATCGAGGCTTCCATGCGGACGTCGCGGCCGTCGTCCTGCTTCACGGCCGCATCCATCACCATGAGGCGGCAGGCATGCAGCTTCATGGCGGCGTCGGCCACCCACCACTGGATGGCCTGACGGTCGGCCAACTTCTGGCCGAAGGTGACGCGCTGGTTGGCATGCTCGACCAGCATATCGAGCGCGCGCTGGGCCATGCCGGTGCACCAGGCGCCCATCTGCAGGCGGCGCACGGTGAGGCGGAGCTGCATCGGCGCGAAGCCGGCGCCGACCTTGCCCAGCACCTGGCTCTCGTGCACGCGGCAATCCTCGAACACGACCTCGTAGGTGCGCTGGCCGGCCAGCATCGGGATGGCGCGCGCGACGATGAGACCCTTGGTGCCCTTGTCGATCAGGAAGGCGGTGATGCCCCCGCGCGAGCCCAGTGCAGTGTCGGTCACCGCCATGGCGATGGTGAAGTCGGCCTTGGCGATGCGGCTGATCCAGATCTTGCGGCCGTTGATCACCCAGTCGTTGCCGTCCTTCACCGCGCGCGTCTTCATGCCGGCTGGATCGCCGCCGGCGCCGGGCTCGGAGATGGCGATGGCCGAGCTGGTGAGGCCCGCCGCATAGGGCTCGAGGTATTTCTTGCGCTGCTCGGGATTGGCCGTCGCCAGCAGCATGTGCAGGTTGGGCGAGTCCGGCGGGAAGGTGAAGGGCACGCAGGTGTAGCCGATCTCCTCGTTGACGCCGACCAGCGCCACGGCGGGAAGGTTGGCGCCACCCACCTCCTCCGGCACGTCGAGCGCCCACAGGCCAAGCTCCTTGCACTGCTTGAAGAGCCGCGCATTCTCCTCGTCGTCGAGCGACGCCGGCTGGCCGGCCGCGAACCGATCGAGGATGTTCTTCTCCAGCGGCAGCAGTTCGTTGCGCACGAACTTCTTCACCAACTCGCGCAACATCCGATGCTCTTCGCTGACCTGATTCATTTTGGTCCCCTATCCTTTGCCGATACCCTTGTTCACGAAATCCAGCGTAAAAGCCCTGGCGACGTCCAGCCCCCGGGGCAGCACGTCGACATCGGCCATCTGGTCGTAGAAGCCCTTCCAGCGCGCCGCGCTCATGGCGCCGATGCCATCCTTGAGCGCGTCGCCCGACATCGCGATGCCGCGCTCGTTCAGCACTTTTACGGCGTAGGCGATACGGTCGTCGGTCTGATCCGGATTGTGCTTCTTGATGAGGTCGTTGGCGGCTTCGGTCGCCGGCCCACCCTCGAGATACTGCGCCCAACCTTCCAGCGTGGCGTCGACGAAGCGCCGTACCAGATCCTTCTTCTCCGCCGCCATCTTGCGCGAGATCGCGATGGTGGTCTGGTAGGCACTGAAGCCTGCATCGGCGATCAGCAGCACTTCGGGCGGCCGGCCGAGCGCCTGGCCCAGCGAATAGGGTTCGGACGACAGGAACCCCTGCTGCACGGCGTTCTTGTCGGCCAGGAACGGCGCCATGTTGAAGGTGTAGGGCCGGAGCTGCTCGTCGCGGAGCCCGTACTTCTTCTTGAGAAACGGCCAGTAGGTGACGCGCCCGCCGTTGCCGATCAGCAGCGTGCGGCCCTTGAGTTTCCCGAAGCCGTCGAAGCCCGAGCCGGGATGGCCGATCAGGACCTGCGGATCCTTCTGGAAGATCGCGGCGATGGTGAAGAAAGGCGCGCCCTCGCGCACATAGGTGAAGGCCTCGAAACTGTTCGACATGATCATGTCGACACGCCCGTTGAGCAGGAGCTGCCCGATGTTGAGGCTGGGCCCGCCCTGGCGCAGGTCGCACTCGATGCCGGCCCTGGCGTAGAGGCCCGATGCGATCGCCTGGTAGTAGCCGCCGTGTTCGGCCTGGGCGCGCCAGTCGGTCTGGAAGCTCACCTTCTCGAGCGTCTGGGCACGCGGCCGGCGGGCGAACGGCACCAGCAGCGGACCGGCCATCGCAAAGCCCAGAGCTGCGCGGCGGTCCAAACGCCAGGCCGTCATGGGGAGAGACTCGCGCCGCGGCGGTCGAAGGTCCTGGCCATGAGCTCCCACAGCGCGCCCGTCGACATCGAGAGCGCGCCCAGATTCGGCAGCCAGTTTTCCCACGAGGCGCGGACCTCGGCCGGCGGGATCCAGTCGGTCGGAAAGGCTGCAACGTCGAGCCCGGCGGTGCGCGCCAGGCGCAGCGCCCGCGGCATATGGGAGGCCGACGTGACCAGGGCGACCCGCCCGCCCTTCACCAGCTCGCGCACGCCGCGGATGTTCTGGATGGTGTTCAGCGAGCCATCCTCGACGACGATCGCCGCGGCCGGTACGCCGAGATCGAGCAGGAAGATACGCATCGCCTCGGCTTCGGACATCACCGCCGCACCACCGGCCGCGGCCCGCGGATTGCCACCGCTCACGACGATGCAGGGCGCCACGCCGCGATGATAGAGACGAGCGCCCTGCCAGATGCGATCGGCGGAGTCGTTGAGGTCGGGCTCGGGAATATACGGCGGCGCCGCCGGCGCGATGCCGCCGCCCAGCACCACGATGGCATCGTAGCAGCAGGCGGGCGCCGCCTTCGCCGCCGTGCGGGCTTCTTCCTGCAGCGGACTCATCAGCGCGTCGGCCACCGGTTGGAGCGACAGCACGAGCAGCTGGGCGACGGCCAGCACGACGACAAGCCGCGACAGGCGGCGCAGGCCCGACACCGCGAGCACGCCGGCAACGATCAGCCCGAGCGCCAGCGATGCCGGCGGGAGGGCCAGCTGGCCCAGGAATTTCAGGGGAACGAACGTATCCATGCCGGGCTATATTAGCCCACGACGCAGCCGATGAACGGCAGGAATTCCTCGATGATTTCGCATGTGCATGTCGGCGTGACCGACTTCGACCGCGCCTTCGTCTTCTACGCGGGCGTGATGGATGTGCTCGGCTTCCCGCTGAAGTTCTGCGAGCGCGACCGCCCGTGGGCGGGCTGGATGCCGACGGCGGCGTCGCGGCCGCTCTTCCTGATCGGCCGCCCGCGGGACGGCGATGGCGCCGCGCCGGGAAACGGCCAGATGATCGCGTTGCTCGCGCCCACCCGGGCGGCGGTCGATGCCTGCCACGCCAAGGCGCTGGCCGGCGGCGGGCGGGACGAGGGACCGCCGGGGCCGAGGCCGCAGTATCATCTCAATTTCTACGGCGCCTACTTCCGCGATCCCGACGGCAACAAGATCTGCGTCTGCTGCCATGATGCGGCATAGGAAGAAATTGAATCGCAGGCAAAAAGAAGGGCGGACCCGGCTCACACCGGCGCCCGCCCGATCTTCGGTCGGAAGCGGCTTAGATCGCTTCCTTGAGATCCTTGGCGACGCGGAAGGCAACCTTCTTCGACGCCTTGATCTTGATCGCTTCGCCGGTGGCCGGGTTGCGACCCATGCGGGCCGGACGCGCGCGCACCTGGAAGATGCCGAGGCCCGTGACGCGGACCTTGTTGCCCTTCTTGAGGTGCTTCACGACCAGACCGATGAAGTCATCGAGGGCTTCGGTGACGGCCTTCTTGGTCATGCCGGTCTTCTCGGCCAGCTCGGCCGCGACCTTGGACAGCGGGACAGTCGGAACAGTGGTTTTGGTAGCCATAGTGGAGGGGTCCCTTACGTTTTTTAAGTTTCACCAACGTCTTCCTGACGCCCCAGGACAGCGCTGGCGAGCCCAAGGTTATCCACGAATCGTCCTCCCGCAAGCCCGGAACACCCGAAAAATGTCGATTTCTGTGGCTTTTTCGGCCATTTGGACGGCCATCCACAGACAGCAGAGAGTGTGTCGCGTGCCAACGCCCGAATTGATGCCGACTTTCAGCACTGCCGTGAACACCTGGCAGTGCGACGAGAACGACCATCTGAACGTCCAGTTCTACACCGAGTTCGGCCACGAGGCGTCGGCGCACCTGCTGGCCGGCCTCGGCCTCGGCCCGCGCGCGCAACGGGCGGCAGGCCTCGCCGTGACGGCGGCCGAGGACCATGTCCGCTACCTCCGCGAGTTCCGAGTGGTCGATGCGGTCGAGGTCCGCTCGGCGCCGGTCGAGGTCGGCGAGCGCCATCTCGTCGCCTATCACGAAATCCGCAACCCGGCCGACGGCCGCGTGGCCGCCACCATGCGACGCCGCATCGTCTGCGACCGGCCGTGGCCCGACATTTTCCGTGCCCGCGCCGAAGCGGCCGTCATGCCGCTGCCCGAGGCCGCCAAACCGCGCAGCGTCGGCACGCTCGCCCTGCCCGATCTCGCGCTCGACGCCGCGCCCGCGACCGGCATGATCGAGGTTGGCCGCACGGTGATCGCGCCCGACGAATGCGACGAACACGGCTGCTTCCTGCCGCGCCATCAGTTCGGCCGCTACTCGGACGGCGCGCCGATGCTGTGGAACCATCTGGGCTTCGACCGCGCCGCCATGCAGACCCGCGAGGAGGGCTCGGTGGTGGTCGAGATGCTGAACCACTACCGCCGCCCGTTGCGCGCCGGCGATCTTGCGGTGACGATGAGCGGCCTCGCTTCCTTCACCAGCAAGGTGCTGGTCTTCACGCACTTCCTGTTCGAGGCCGAAACCGGCACGCTTGCTGCTTGTGCCGAAGCCGTGGGCATGAAGTTCGACCAGAAGGTCCGCAAGATCATGAGTTTCAGCGCCGCGGACCAGGCACGCCTGGCCGCGCGCCGGATCAAGTTCTGAGGAGAAGCGATGACTGCGACATTCGCCGGCCCTGAACTCGACGGACCGAAGTTCGACGAAAAGCGCCTCGCCGAGCTGAAGGACGAAGTCGACATCCTGTGCAAGGCGGTGCTCGACGCCTCGCGCGCGCGCCTCGCCTTCGACGACGATCCGGCCGCCTTCGCGAGCCTCCTGGCGAAGGAAGCCAAGCCATGAGGAACGACGATCCCGCCCTAGAAGACCTGACGGCGACCGCCGATGCCATCGCCGAGGGGCGCATCACGTCGGTGGAAGCGACCGAAGCGTGCCTCGCGCGCATAAAAATCTGGCAGCCGCGCACCAACGCCTTTCTTCGCCTCTACGAAGAGAAGGCGCTGGAGCAGGCGCAAGCGATGGACCGGGAGCTCGCCGCCGGCAAGCGCCGCGGTCCGCTGCATGGCGTGCCGATGGCGCACAAGGACATGTACTACCGCAAGGGCGAGCGCTCGACCGGCGGCAGCGCGATCCGCCGCGACTGGACGGCGCCGGTGACGGCGACGGCGCTGCAGAAGCTCGATGCCGCCGGCGTGGTCGAACTCGGCTTCCTCAACATGGCGGAATTCGCCGCGGGTCCGACCGGCCACAACGTGCATCACGGCCATTGCCGCAATCCCTGGGATTCTTCGCGCGTGACCGGCGGCTCGTCGAGCGGCTCGGGTGCGTCGGTGGCGGCGCGCATGGTCTATGGCGCGCTGGGGTCCGACACCGGCGGCTCGATCCGCCTGCCCGCCTCGGCCTGCGGCGTCGTCGGCATGAAGGCGACCTACGGCCGCGTGAGCCGTGCCGGCGCCGTCGCGCGCTCGTGGAGTCTCGATCATGTCGGGCCGCTCACACGCACGGTGCGCGACAACGCGCGCATGCTGGGAATCCTCGCCGGCCACGATCCCGAGGACTCGACCACCAGCGAGAAGCCGGTGCCGGACTACGAGGCGCTGCTCGACGGCGGCGTGAGTGGTCTCAGGATCGGGCTCGCCCTGCCGAACGACGGCCCGGCCGCCCTCGATGCCCAGATCGGTGCCGCGGTGCAGGCTGCCGCCGATGCATTGGGCCGGCTCGGCGCCAGGGTGACGACGGCCAGGCTGCCCGACTTCACCGCGCTCTATCGCGCCGCCGAGGTGATGGTGAAGTGCGAGGCCGCCGCCATGCACCGGACGTGGATGGAGGAGACGCCGGAACTCTACGCCAACCAGGTGCGCACGCGCATGGAAGCCGGGTTCTTCATTCCGGCGACGCACTACATCGATGCGCTGCGCCTGCGCGCGCACTTCGTGAAGGAGTTCCTGGCGCTGGCGATGGACGGCGTCGACGCCGTGATGCTGCCCGCCATCCCCTTCCCGATCCCGACCATCGAGGAGACCGACACCGAGACCAAGGGCGGGCCGGCGGTGCTGAAAATGGTGGCGGGCTTCACCGGCCTCACGCGACCGTTCAACACGCTGGGCCTGCCGGCATTGTCGGTGCCGTGCGGCTTCGATTCGAACGGCGCGCCGATCGGCCTGCAGCTGATCGGTCGGCCGTTCGACGAGGCGCTGCTCTACCGCGTCGGCCACGCCTACCAGGGCGCGACCGACTTTCACCGGAAGGTGCCGGCCTAGACCGCGAGGTTGACCGTCACGCTCTTGCGCTGGGTGAAGCTGTCGAGCATGCCTTCCAGCGAGAACTCGCGGCCGAGGCCCGACTGCTTGTAGCCGCCGTAGGACATGCCGGGCGACTGGCCGCCGCCCTGGTTGACCTGGACCCAGCCCGACTCGATGGCGTGCGCGGCACGCAGGCCCTTGCCGATGTCGTGCGTCCAGACATAGGCCGCGAGGCCGTAGTGGCTGTCGTTGGCCATGCGGATGGCCTCGGCCTCGTCGCTCCAGCGGATCGCTACCAACACGGGCCCGAAGATTTCCTCGCGCGCCAGGCGCCAGTCGTTGGAGCGGTCGGCGAACACGGTCGGGATGGTGAAGTAGCCCTCGGAGAGCGGCCCGGTCTTGGGCGGCAGGCCGCCGAACACGAGCTGGGCGTCGGAGCGCTTCAGGCCCTCGTCGACATACTTGCAGACCTTGGTGAACTGCTTGTTGTTGATGATGGTGCCGATGTCGGAGGCCTCGTCGAGCGGATCGCCGATCTTCAGCGCCGTGGTCTTCTTCTCGAGCTTCTTCAGGAACGAGTCGAAAATGTCCTCGTGCAGGAACAGGCGCGAGCCCGCGGTGCAGCTCTGGCTCTGCCGCGTGAAGCGCATGGCGGCGATGATGCCGTCGACTGCCCAATCCTCGTCGGCGTCGGGATAGACGAGCGAGGGGCTCTTGCCGCCGAGTTCGAGCGACACCGGCACGATGCGTTCGGCCGCGGCGCGCATGATCACCTTGCCGACCTCGGTCGAGCCGGTGAACGAGAGCTTGGCGATCTTGGGGTGATTGGCGAGCGGCCCGCCGCACTCCTCGCCGTAGCCGGTGATCACGTTCAACACGCCGGCCGGCACGAACTCCTGGACGATGTCGGCCATCAGCAAGACGCCCAGCGGCGCGTCTTCCGCGGCCTTCAGGACGAGCACGTTGCCGGCACAGAGCGCGGGCGCGATTTTCAGCGCGGCCAGCATGACCGGCGCATTCCACGGGACGATGGCGCCCACGATGCCGATCGGCTCGCGGCGGGTGTAGGAGAGCACGTGCTCGCCCAGCGGCACGGTCTCGCCCTTCAGCTCGGACGCAAGACCGCCGAAATAGCGAAAAACATCCGCCGCCAGCTTGGCTTCGCCCCGCGCCTGCGTACGCAGCGCATTGCCGGTCTCGAGCGCGATGGTGCGGGCCATCTCCTCGGCCCGCGCCTCCAGCGCCTCGGCGGCCTTGAGCAGCATCCTGCCGCGCTCGCGCGGCACCACGTTCTTCCAGGCCGGGAACGCCCTCTCGGCCGCCGCGACCGCGGCATCGACATCGGCGGCGGCGGCGCGCGGCACTTCGGCGACGATCGTGCGCTTGGCCGGATTTTCGATGGCGATGCGCTGGCCCGAAGCGCTGCCCACCCACTTGCCGCCGATCAGCATGCCCTTGGGCTGGTAGGTGCCGGCGACCGGTGCTGGTTTCGGCTGGGCGTCGATCATCGACATGCAGGCTCTCCGGTTGCCAAAAATCGGCCGGAGTTTGGCCCGCATGCCGCGTCGCGACAAGGCCGTGCCACATGGACACACCGGTCGAGATGTCGGATTGTGCGGTGATCGTTGGCAAAAGATCACTCAAGGGCTGGAAACATGATTCGCACACCAAAGTGGCTTGTCGCCGGCATTCTTGCGAGCGCCGCCGTGGCACCCGCCACGTTGGCCGCCACGCTCGACGACATGCGCCAGAGCAAGACCCTGCGCGTCGCCTACCGCGAGGATGCCGCGCCCTTCGCCTACAAGACGCCGGCCGGCCAACCCGCAGGCTTCATGATCGAACTCTGCCAGGCGGTCGCCAAGGATCTCGCCCAGCAGCTTAAACTCCCGGACCTGAAGGTGGTCTACGTCCCGGTGACCACGGCCAACCGCCTCGATGCGATCACGCAGAACAAGGCCGACCTGATTTGCGACTCGCTCACCCAGACTCTGGAACGGCGCGCGATCGTCGACTTCTCCGTTCCGACCTTCGTCGATGGCACCAGCTTCGCCATCCGTAACGACGGCCCGCAGGATCTCAAGTTGCTGGCCGGCAAGAAGGTCGGCGTCGCCGCCGGCACGCTGACCGACGAGATAACGCGGAAGTCGCTGGCCGCGCTCCATGTCAATGCCGAGATCGTGGCCTTCAAGACCTTCGAGGAGGCGATGGTCGCCCTGGAGAAGGGCCAGATCGCCGCCTATTTCGCCGGCCGCGCGATGTTGGCCGCCATGATCAAGGGCCATCCCGATGCCGCCCGCATCCTGCTGGCCAGCAATTCGCTCACCATCGAGCCGTTCGCGCTGGCGATGCGCCGCGGCGACGGCGACTTCCGCATCGCCGTGGACCGGGCGCTGAGCCACATCTACCGCTCGGGCGAGATCGCCACGATCTTCACCAAGGCGTTCGGCGAAAGGGAGCGGCCGACGCCGACGCTGCAGGCGCTCTACATGATCGCGACCTTGCCGGAGTAGCGCGAACGCCTTACGTCTCGCGCAATGTCAAAGCTCACGCGTCTTTCCGTCCTCGACCAGTCGATCGCCGTCGCCGGGCGCCCGCAGGACCAGTCGATCCGCAACACCGTGGCGCTCGCCAAGCATTGCGAGGCGCTGGGCTACCAGCGCTTCTGGGTGTCGGAGCACCACAATCACCCGACCATCGTCGGCACCGCGCCCGAGATCGTGATCGCAGCGATCGCGGCCACGACGGAGCGCATAAGGATCGGCAGCGCCGGTATCATGTTGCCGCACTATGCGCCGTTCAAAGTGGCCGAGGTCTTCCGTGTGCTAGACGCGTTGGCGCCGGGCCGCATCGACATGGGGCTCGGCCGCGCGCCGGGCTCGGACGGGCGCACGGCGTTTGCGCTCAATCCCGCCGCCAACGAACGGCCCGAGCATTTTCCCTCCGACGTCCGCGATCTGATCGCCTGGGTGCACAACGAGCCCCTGGTCGACCGCCATCCCTTCGCGGCGGTAAAGGCCTTCCCGCAGGGCACGACGGCGCCCGAGGTGTGGATCCTCGGCAGCTCCGACTACGGCGCCCAGGTCGCGGCACTGTTTGGCCTGCCTTACTGCTATGCCTGGTTCTTCAGCGACGGTGCCGGCGGCAAGCGCGCGATCGATCTCTACCAGCGCACTTATAGGCCGAGCGAGCGCCACCCCGAGCCGCGCGCCGGTCTCTGCGTCTGGGCGCTGGCCGCCGAGACCATGGAACAGGCGCAATACCACTTCACCTCGCGAGCGCTCTCCCGCATCAACCGCGACAAGGGCATCCTGGTGCCGCTGGAAGCGCCCGAGATCGCGGCCGCAGCGCCGCTCACCGTCCATGAGCAGGCGCGCATGGCGCAGTTCCGCAAGGATCCCTTCGTCGGCACCGGCCCCGAGGTCGCGACGCGAATCCGCGACCTGGCGACGGAAGTCGGCGTCCAGGAAATGGCTGTCGTCACCTGGACACACGACGAGGAGGTGCGACGCGAGAGCTACACCCAGCTCGCGCGCGCGTTCGACCTCAAGGGTTAGCTGGCGTGCCCCTGCCTACCGCGCCTCGGTCCAGCTTTCCGAGAAGGCCAGCGCGCAGGTGCTGAACGGACGTCCCTCGCGCTCGCGCTTCCACGGCAGGCCCTTGGCCTGGATGCCGTCCACCGTCAGCCGCGCGCCGAGCGCCGGCACCAGCACGGTGCAGACACCGTAGGGGCGCGGGTTCGGCGCCTCGTTGGGGTGGGTGTGGATCAACAGCGGATCGCCCACGTCGTACCAAGTGAGCGCCACCTCGGAGTCGGCCGCCGAGACGTGCTCGGTCCAGAAATAGTGCGGATCGCCCGAGCGGGAAAATTCGGCGTCGATCACGCCGATCGAGAGGTCCTTCAGCTCGGGATTGAGCATGCCCTGCACGGTCTGCTGCAGCCAGCGCGCCATGGCGATGTTGTCGGAATAGATGCGCCAGCGGCCATGCGTCAGCTCGCTCTTGAGATAGAGCACATGCCCTGGCCCGGCCGGGCAGAACAGGATTCGCCAGAAGCTGGCTTCGGTTGAATTGGGATCGCCGTCCTTCTCGCTGAGGCGGATGAACGGGTTCTCGCCGGTAACGATCACGCGGTTGGGGTCTGCGACGGGCATTCTTGTCTCCCTATAGGACCTGGTTGCGAAGCGTCTTTTCGTCCCGCCACAGGCGGTCGAGATTCTCCATCAGAATGTCGAGGACGTTGTCCTCGTAGGCGCGTGTCTCGCCCGCCGTGTGCGGGGTGATGAAGACATTGGGCATCGTCCAGAGCGGTGAGCTCTCTGGCAACGGCTCGTCGACCGTGACGTCTAGGCCTGCCGCCCAGATCTTGCCGGCCTGCATGGTGGCGATCAGCGCCGCCTCGTCGGCCACCTTGCCGCGCGCCACGTTCACGAACACCGACGAGGGCTTCATGGCCTCGAAAGCGGCAGCGCTCATCAGGCCGATGGTCTCGGGCGTCAATGCGCAGGTGAGTGCCACGAAATCCGCGTCGGGCATCAGCTTCACCAGGTCGCCCATGCCGTGGATCGAGTCGGCGCCGTTGGCGCCGGCCTTGGGATCGCGGCGGATACCGACCACCTTCATGTCGAAGGCCTTGGCGAGCTTGGCGAGATGGCTGCCGATACGACCCATGCCGACCACCAGCAGCGTCTTGCCGCCGAGTTCGTCCTCGCGCTGGGCAAGATCGCCGATCATGCCGCGCCAGGTCTTCTTGTGCTGGTTGTCGCGCGCCTCCGGCAGGCGCCGGGCGATGGCCAGGATCAGGGCGATGGCGTGCTCGGCCACGGCGCGGGCGTTGACGCCGGCGGCGCTGGCGAGGCGAATGCCCTTGGCTCCCAGCAATTCCCTGGAATACTGGTCCATGCCGGAACTGATGGACTGGATGAACTTGAGCTTGGAGGCGTGCGGGATCAGGTCGTTCTTCCACATGCCGGATGCCAGCACGACATCGGCCTCTCCGATCCGCTTCACCAGATCGTCGTAGGCCCGGACCTCGAAGCATTTGATCCCGGTGTCGCGCAGCTCGAACCGGTCTTTCATCCGGTATGCCGCATGCGCAAAGCAGATCGTCAGACTATCCCGCGTCGGAAACATGGCACTCCCCCTACACAAGGTGTCAGACTAGCCCGAACTGGACCTCAGGGGGAAACGACATGCGCCGCAATCCGCTTCGTGAATGTCTCGATGCCGGCAAGCCCACCGTGGGCACCCACATCCTGTCGGCGTGGCCGACCCTGGTCGAGCTGATCGGCCATTCCAGGCAGTACGACTACGTCGAATTCACCGCCGAGTACGCGCCCTTCACCATGCACGACCTCGACAATCTCGGCCGCGCCTTCGAGCTCACGAACATGTCGGGCATGATCAAGATCGAGCAGACCCAGTACACCCACCAGGCGATGCGCGCGATCGGCTCGGGCTTCCAGAGCGTGCTGTTCGCCGACATCCGCTCGGTCGAGGATGCCAAGGCCGCGGTCGACGCCGTGCGCGCCGAGACGACGATGGCCAAGGGCGCGCGAGGCCGCGGACGCCTCGGCGTCGGCATGCGGCGCGACGTCGGCACGGTGCGCACGGGCGGCACGCCCGCCTATGTCGATGCGCTGGACGAAGTGGTGATCGCCATCATGGTCGAGAAGAAATCCTGCGTGGACGATCTCGACCGCATTCTTTCCGTGCCCGGCCTCGACATGGTGCAGTTCGGCGCCTCCGACTTCTCGATGAGCATCGGCAAGACCGGCCAGTACGGCGATGCCGAGGTTTTGGCCGCGGAAAAGAAGACCATCGAGACCGCGCTCAGGATGGGCCTGCACCCGCGTGTCGAGCTGCGCGACCCCGACCAGGCCAGCAAATACCTGGCCATGGGCGTGAAGCATTTCTGCATCGGTTGGGACGTGCGTATTCTCGCCGACTGGTGGGACACCAAGGGCGCGGAGATGCGCGGCCTGCTGGGCGGCAAAGCCGACGCGCCTGCGAAGGTAGCCGGAAAGACAAGCAACTACTGAAGCCCGTCGTGAGCCTCGTGAAGCCACCAATAGCACCGCGACGTCCGTCGCCGCGCACGCTGCACGGCGTCACGGTTGCCGACGACTACGCCTGGTTGAAGGACGAGAAGTGGCAGCAGGTACTGCGCGACCCGTCGCTGCTCGACCCGGACATCCGCGCCCATCTGGAAGCCGAGAACCGTTATGCCGAGACTCTGCTGGCGCCGGTGCAGGCGCTGCAGAAGATACTGGTCGCGGAGATGCGCGGGCGCATCAAGGAAGACGATTCCGGCGTACCTACGCCGGACGGGCCTTTCGCCTATCTGTGGCGATTTCGCGAGGGCGGTCAGCACCAGCAGATCGGCCGGTCGCCGCGAGCGGGTGGCGACGTCCAGATCGTCCTCGACGGCGATGCGTTGGCCACGACCTCCGGCTACTTCAAATTCGGCGGCACCCGGCATTCGCCGAATCATCGGTTGGAAGCCTGGAGCGCCGACCTGCGCGGCTCCGAATTCTTCACGCTGCGGGTACGGCGCTGGGACACCGGCCAGGACCTGCCCGACACGCTGACCGAGACCAGCGGCAGCGTCGTCTGGGGCCTCGACTCGACGTTTTTCTTCTATGTCCGGGTCGACAACAACCATCGGCCGCTGAAAGTCTACCGCCACAGCGTGGGAACCCCGCAGTCCGACGACTTCCTCGTCTACGAGGAGAAGGACATCGGCTGGTTCACGCGCATCGGGAAAAGCGCCAGCGGTCGCTTCTGCATCGTCTCCGGCGGCGACCACGACACGTCCGAGCAGCACCTGATCGATCTCGCGCGGCCGGACGCGACGCCGCGCCTGATCGCGCCTCGGGAGAAGGGCGTGCGCTACGAGGTTGCCGACCGGGGGGAGGAGCTCTTCATTCTCACCAACGACGGCGGCGCGATCGATTTCCGCATCGTCACCGCGCCGCTCGCCGCCCCCGGGCGGGCGAACTGGCGTGAACTGGTCCCGCACCGGCCGGGCACCTACATCCTCGGCATGGAGCTTTTCGCGGGCCATCTCGCGCGGCTGGAGCGCGCGAACGCCCTGCCCTCGATCGCGATCCGCGATCTCGGCAACGGCTCCGAACACCTCATCGCCTTCGACGAGGCGGCCTACTCGCTCGACATCGTCGGCGGCTACGAATTCGACACGAAGAATTTGCGGTTCGCCTATTCGTCGATGACGACGCCGGCCGAGGTCTACGACTACGACATGGCGAGTCGCGAGCGCAGCTTGCGGAAGCGCCAGGAGATTCCGTCAGGCCACGATCCCGCGGCCTACGTCACGACGCGGATCATGGCGACCGCTCACGACGGCGCCGAAGTCCCGGTGTCGATCCTGTATCGCCGCGGCCTCGCGCTCGACGGCCGCGCGCCCCTTTTGCTTTACGGCTACGGCTCCTATGGCATGGCGATGCCGGCGTCCTTCTTGGCCAACCGCCTGTCGCTGGTCGACCGCGGTTTTGTCTACGCCATCGCCCATATCCGGGGCGGCTCGGACAAGGGCTGGTCGTGGTATCTCGACGGGAAGCTGGCGAAGAAGACCAACACCTTCGACGATTTTGCCGCGGCCGGCCGCGCGCTGATCGCCGCAAAATACACCTCCGCCAAGCGCATCGTCGGCCACGGCGGCAGCGCCGGCGGCATGCTGATGGGCGCGGTCGCCAACCGGGCCGGCGAGCTCTTCGCCGGCATCGTGGCCGAGGTGCCCTTCGTCGACGTGCTCGCCACCATGCTGGACGACAAGCTGCCGCTGACACCGCCCGAGTGGCCCGAATGGGGCAACCCGATCACCGACGAGGCGGCGTTCCGCCATATCCTCTCGTACTCGCCCTACGACAACGTCGCCCCGAAGGACTACCCGGCGATCCTGGCGATGGCGGGCCTTACCGATCCCCGTGTCACCTATTGGGAGCCCGCGAAGTGGGTCGCCCACCTCCGAGCCACCATGACCTCGGGCGGACCGATCGTGCTGCGGACGAACATGGGCGCGGGCCACGGCGGAGCGTCCGGGCGCTTCGACCGGCTCGACGAAGTCGCCATCGCCTACGCCTTCGCCCTGATGACGGTGGGCCTCGCTGCCAGCGGCTAGCCGAGCGCGAAGAGTTCCGTCTCCTCGCGCACGCCGCGCAGGCGGTGACGGCCGAGCGAGACCAGGCGGGAACGGCACGACGTCGCCGCTTTCGCAAAGGACTGCGACATCAGCAGGCTGCGGCCAAGCGGCTCGCACAGTTTCTCGATGCGCGAGGCCTCGTTCACGGCGGGCCCGATCACCGTGAAATCGAGCCTCCGGGCGGTGCCGACGTTGCCGTACTGCACGGTGCCGATATGGAGAGAAAGATCGAGTCCGGCCGTCTGCAGGCCGGCGGCCCGCCGGCGGTCATTGAGCGCCTCGATCAGGGCAAGCGCCTCGGTCGCGGCTTCGAGGGCGGCGGCACAGACCTCGGCGCGGCCCGCCGGCTGGACGGCGAAGGCCGCCAGCAGGCCGTCGCCCATGAACTTCAGCACCTCGCCGCCGTGGCGCGCGACCGGCGTGGCCATGCACTCGAAGCACTCGTCGAGCAGCGCGATCAGCTCCTGGCCGGAGCTGGTGTCGGCGATCGCGGTGAAGCCGCGCAGGTCGGTGAAGAAGAGCACGGCCTCCACGCTCTGCACCTCGCCGCGCTGCACGGTGCCGGCAAAGACGCGGGCCGCCGGGTCGCCGCCGAGATAGGCGGCCAGCAACCCCTGGCCGAGCGCGCGCATGGTGACGGCCTTCACGGCGAGCGCGAACACCGGCAGCGCCCGATCCAGTACCGCCATGTCGGCCTCGCTGTAGCCGCCCGGCCGGTCGGTGGTGACCGCGCAGAAGAGCGCCAGCCGTTCGGCATGCTCGGCCTCGACCGTCCAGCCGACCTGCGGCACCAGTTCGCCCATGGGAAAGACGCGGCCCAGCCATTCGGTCATGCCGGCGGCCTGCAGTTCCTCGAACATCGGCACGCTCTCGACCGTGGCCACATCGGTGAGATCGCAGCGCCGCTCGGCAACACCATCCAGCAGCATCGGTGCAAATGGACTCTCGCGCAGGATCGGCACGTCGATCCCGGCATGGCTGAATTCGAAGTGCGTGATCTCAGGAGCGGCACGATCCCAGACCAGGCTGCGCGCCCGAATCATGGGATGAAGCGTGCTCACGCCGACGAAGGTGCGGGCGACCGGCACACCCAATTCGTTCAGCCGGCGCGAGAAGCCGTCGATCATGTCCTCGAGAGACATGTTGCGCAGGCCGGCATCGGCCAGCCAATCTGTAAGGGGGACGGAATGCATCGACATCGGTTCCGGGCATCAGGTACATCGGCGGGACGAAGATGGCCATAGTCCAAGGATACTCCATGGCGAACGCCGATCCCGCGCCGAGGCCCCTCCGCCAGGACGAACTGACCGGGCTGGCGAAAGCAGACCGCAAGTTCGAGGCCATCGCCTTTACGTCTGCCGTCACGCTCGACGAACTCGACCTGTCGGATCGCCTGTTCGTCGGCTGCACCTTCGATCTGCCGGCCGTCCGCGGCGCCGATTTCTCCGGCGCCCGGTTCGAGGACTGCCGCTTTTCACCGGGCCGGTTCGCAAGCTGCAAATTCCCCGGCGCCCGATTTCAGGGCACCAGCTTCTTCGACGCCGACCGGAAGAAGGGGTGCACCTTCGCATTCTGCGATCTGCGGGACGTGGAAGCGGAGGAGTGCAATTTCGCCGCCGGCTCCTTCGAACGCTGCGACATGCACGACTTCCGGGCCCGGGAATGCAGCTTCCGGGGCGTGCGCTTCCACGCCTCCACCTTTACCAAGGCAATCTCGAAGCGGGTGATTATCACACGCGCGCGTTTCGAGGCCTGCAACTTCACCTTCACGGACTTCTCCGGCGTGTCGCTCGAGAGCTGCGAGTTCCTGACCTGCAAGTTTCTCGACACCGCCCTCTTCGACGTCAACCTCACCCACGCAATCCTGCGTGACTGCTCGATCGACAAGACCGAATGGGAGCGGGCCAATTTGACCCGCGCAGATTTCCGCGGCTCGACGATTTCCGGGCTGAACCTGGCCGTGCTGTCCGGCTACGCCGGGCTGATGATCGGCGAAAGCCAGCAGACCGAGCTTCTCGAACGGCTCGGCGTCTCGGTGAATCCCGACTAAAACCTATACCGGCGGCGGCACCATCGTGCCCTTGGGCAATGCCGCGCAATGGTCGTAGATCTCCGAAGGTCGCGTGAACCAGATTTTGTCCCTCTGCGGGTGCCTGGCGATATGCGTCAGCGCTTCGCGCAGCGCGCGCAGCCGGTAGGGCTGGCCGACGATCATCGTGTGCAAGGCGATGCCGCAGACCAGCGGTTGCTTCGCCGACTGGCGCAGAAGTTCGTCGAACTGGGCGACGATCATGTCGCGAAACTCGTCGCCCGAGTGATGGCGCACCAGGATCTGCGGGCTGTCGTTGATCTCGATCGGATAGGGCACGCTCATCAGCGGCCCCGATCGCGTCTTCATCCAAAGCGGCTGGTCGTCGGCCGGCCAATCCATCAGGAAGTCGAAGCCCGTCTCCTTCAGGAGATCGGGCGTCCAGCGTGTCGAGGCCATCCACGGCGCCATCCAGCCACGCGGTCGCTTGCCCGACGCCTTCTCGACGGCATCGCGCACCTCCTCGAGGAACCGCTTCTCGTCGGCTTCCCACATGCCGCCGTGGCGCTCGGCGTTGGTGCGGCCGTGGCCAACGAACTCATCGCCTCGTGCCTTCAGCGCATCGACGATCTGCGGCGCGTACTCGAACACCGTGGTGTTGATCAGGTGCGAGGCCGGCAGGTTGAGCTCGTCGAATAATTCGAGGCAGCGCCACACGCCAACCCGATTGCCGTAGTCCCGCCACGCGAAGGTACGCGGATCGGGTGGCGGGTTGGCGACGGTGAGCAGATGCCCCTCGCCCGCGCCGTAGGCGAAATGCTCGATGTTGAGGCCGAGATAGACCGCCAGCCGCTTGCCCTCGGGCCACGAGTAGTCCTTGCGCTCGGTGATCGGCGAATAGGCGTAGCGGCCATGATACGGCAGGTGGATGGTGTGCATTCGGGCTTTCCAACTAAAGGCGGGTAAACGGATTAAAGAGACAAAATCCAGAGGCTGCCGCGATCATCGTCATTGTCATGGCCATTTCAGATATCCCGGAAGGAGGAATGCGCGGAGGTGGGATGTTTGGTCGCCCGGCAGGGTCGAGACCGCCCAGTTGCACTTGGGCCTTTCGGTTCGCGTACCAACCCCGTAATGCATCAACGATCATGACAGTCATTGCGAGAGTAAGAACGACAACCAAAAGGCTGGACAAGGTGGCGTACTGAGACTTCGCTTCGGATTGAATTTTCTCGGTGGTCGCAAGCCACACGGAACCGCCTACAATCGCAGAAAAAATTTGTATGAATAGCTTGAACGCATCGCGCGCTTCCTTGAGCCTTGCTGCGATTTGCGAAGTGATAAAGTCGTACTGCTTTTCCGCACTAATCATCGATCTCTCCCACGTATAGAGACGCGCGAATCACCTCACATCGGCCTAAACTTTTCTGCTCCTCGGCGCTTCACGACCGCCACCTTGTTCTCGGTCTGCTCGACATTCATCTGCCGGAAAGTGGCGACGGCCTTTTCATGGAAGGCGCGCTCCTCCGATCCGGCATCGATGCGCGGCCGGCGTTCGTCGTCGAAATGCCTAAAAGTGTCGCGGCCGCGGACCAACATGGCCGTGACCCGTGTCGGGCTGGTGCAGCGCGCATGGGTCGGGATGTAGCCGATGCCGAGCCCGATCCGGCGGTCGTGGTAGCGGTTGGGCCGCGAATTGTGGACGAGATGCGTGTGGTGCAGCGAGAACTGCCCGGCCTTCACCGGCATGAACGCGGTTCTGGTGCGATCGACATCGACGGCCAGCGCCTGGCCGCGCGACAGCAGGTTCTCCGGATCCTGCATCTCGGCGTGACGCATCTGACCGAGCTTGTGCGAACCGGGCACCACCTCCATGCAACCCGACTCGACCGGCGCATCCGTCAGCGCCACCCACGCCGTCACGTGGCAGATCGGATCGAGCGCGAAGTAGGTCGCGTCCTGGTGCCAGTTCACATAGGCGCCCGATCCGGGGTCCTTGGGCCACACCGTGAGATGAAACAGCCGGATATCCGGCCCGATCAGGTCCTCGATCGCGTCCAGCACCGCCGGCGCATGCACGATCTCGTCGACCCAGGGGAAAAGAAGGTGCGGCTTGAAGTTATGCCCGCGCGTCATTTTCTGGCCCTCGGCGCGTTCGAACGCCTCGAGCTTTTCGCGCCACGCCTGCATCTGCTCGGCCGGAAAGGCATCGACCGGGCAGACATAGCCGTCGCGCTCGTACTGCGCGATCTGCGCGTCGGTGAGTTTCCTGTTTCTTCCCGGGCCCATCAGTGCGCCGTCCAGCCGCCATCGACGAACAGCAGCGTTCCCGTTACGAAGGAGGAATCGTCGCAGGCTAGGAACAGCGCAGCCTTTGCCACTTCCTCGGGCTGGCCGATGCGGCCCATGGGATGGCGCAGTTTCCAGAAGGCCCGCATCGCCTCGGGGTCGGCATAGCGCTCGAGCGACTTGGCCGGCATCGGCGTGTCGATGACGCCGGGCATCAGCGCGTTGACGCGGATGCCCTGGGCCGCGTGGTCGACCGCCATGGTCTTGGTGAGAGAGGCGATGGCGCCCTTGGAGGCGATGTAGGCGGCATTCTTCCCCGGGCTCGACTGCGCGAGCTGCGAGCCGATGGTGACGATGGCGCCGGACTTGGCGGCAATCATCGGGGCGATCGCGTAGTGGATCCAGAGATAGGTGCCCTTGACGTTGATGGCGAAAGTGCGGTCCCACGCCCCTTCCTCGATCGTGTCGACGGTGCCGCCGGTCGAGGCGCCCGCCGCCGTCAGCAGCACGTCGATGCGGCCCCATTTTTCCAGCACGCCGGCCACGCCCTCGCGCGCCTGCCGATCGGAACTCACGTCGGCGGAGATGGTGAGGGCACGGCCGCCTTTTGCCTCGATGTCGGCGGCGACCTGCCCCAGTCCGACCGTGTCCTGGTCGACCAGCACCAGCTTCGCGCCCTCGGCCGCGAACAGACGGGCCGAGGCGGCGCCGATGCCGGAGGCAGCGCCGGTGACGATGGCGACTTGATCCTTGAGCTTCATGGCGGCAAGCTTAGCCCCGGGCCGCGGCGGCCGCACGACAAAGTGACCGTCGGTGATGGCGGGTCGCCTTACTTCCGGCCTGCGTCCGGCGCTAAGGGCGACACTATGAACCGGATCGATCGACGACATTTCCTCTTGGGGAGCACCCCGATGGCCTTCGGTTTCGGCGCCAGAAGCGCGCATGCGCAGGCCCCGGCCTTCGAAGTCACGCGCAGCGACGGCGAATGGCGGCGCCTGCTGACGCCGGAACAGTATGCCGTCCTGCGAAAATCCGGCACCGAGCGCGCCGGCACCAGCCCGCTCGACCGCGAGAAGCGCGCCGGTACATTTCATTGCGCCGGCTGCGACCTGGCGCTGTTCTCGTCGGCCACCAAGTACGACAGCGGCACCGGCTGGCCGAGCTTCTGGCAGCCGCTCGACAAGGCGGTTGGCACCAGGCAAGAGACCGGCTTCCTGTTCATGTCCCAGACCGAGGTCCATTGCCGGCGCTGCGGCGGCCATCTCGGCCATGTCTTCAACGACGGACCTAAGCCCACCGGCCTGCGCTATTGCATGAATGGCGTGGCGATGACCTTCAAACCCGGCGCGAGCCCCTCATGAAAAAGATCGCCTTCCTCGCCGCGCTGCTAATGTTGATGGCACTGCCACCAGCGCAAGCCCAGACCCGCGCCATCGCGATCTTCGCCGGCGGCTGTTTCTGGTGCCTGGAGCCGCCGTTCGACAAGCTCGACGGCGTGCTGGCGACGACCCCTGGCTACATCGGCGGCACCAAGGCCGATCCGACCTACGAGCAGGTGACGTCCGGCCGCACCGGCCACTACGAAGCGCTGCAGGTCGACTACGATCCGGCACGCATCAGCTACGATCGGCTGCTGGAAGTGTTCTGGCGCAACATCGATCCGCTCGATGCCTCCGGCCAGTTCTGCGACAAGGGCCCGCAATACCGCTCGGCCATCTTCGCGCTCGACGACGGCCAGCGTGCGGCGGCCGAAGCCTCCAGGGCGGCCCTCGAAAAGTCGGGCAAGCTGCCTGGACGCATCGTCACCGACATCCTGCCGCCGGCGACGTTCTATACGGCCGAGGCCTATCATCAGGACTACTATCGCAAGAACCCGACGAGCTACACCTACTACCGCTGGAGCTGTGGCCGCGACCGCCGGCTGGAGCGGCTGTGGGGACCGCCGCCCAAGTCCTAGATCAGCGCGGCTTCTTCGGCCGTTTGCGCCGCGCCATCATGTTCAGCCCCTCGATCAGCGCCGAGAACGCCATGGCGGCGTAGATGTAGCCTTTGGGAATCTTCACGCCCATTCCCTCGGCTAGCAGCGTGCCGCCGATCATCAGCAGAAAGCCCAGCGCCAGCATGACGATGGTCGGGTTGTCGCCGATGAAGCGCGCCAGCGGATCGGCCGCGAGCAGCATCAGAAGGACGGCCGTCACGACGGCGATGACCATGATCGGAAGATCGTCGGTCATGCCGACGGCGGTGATGATGCTGTCGAGCGAGAACACGAGGTCGAGCACCAGGATCTGGCCGATGGCGCCCGCCACCGTCATGCCCGCCACACCTGAAGCCGTCGTCTCCCCGGGATGCTCGCCCGCGACATTGGCGTGAATTTCGTTGGTCGCCTTCCAGATCAGGAACAGGCCGCCCGCAATCAGGATCAGGTCGCGCCACGAGAAAGCATGGCCGAACAGCGTGAACAGCGGCTGCGTGAGCTGGACGATGAACGCCACCGTGCCGAGCAGGGCGAGCCGCATGACGACCGCCATGCCGATGCCGATCTTTCGCGCACGCGAGCGCTGATGCTCGGGCAGCTTGTTGGTCAGGATGGAAATGAAAATCAGATTGTCGATGCCGAGCACGACTTCCATGACGATCAACGTGGCCAATGCTGCCCAGGCATGGGGGTCGCGGGCGAGGGCGAGGAGTTCTTCGATCATCCCGGCACCATAAGTCATTGCTGCCTCCCGCCAAGAGACCTTTCTTTTGCGGTGCCCAGCCGCTAAGCCCGATGCCGATGTCCCCCTCCGCCGCCCCGTCGCGGCCCACGCCGACGCTGGCTATTGTACTTCTGTCCGTGGCGGCCTTCGCCTCGGCCGCCAACATGCGCGTGACCGACCCGCTCCTCGTCCAGCTCGCCGCCGAGTTCGGCACCACGGTCGGCGGCGCCTCGATCGTGGCCACCGCCTTTTTGTTCGCCAACGGCGTTTTCGTGCTGGTGCACGGCCCGTTCGGCGACCGTTACGGCAAGATGCCGGTGGTGACCATCGCCTGCATCGGCGCCGCGGCCTGCTGCGTGCTGAGCGCGCTGGCGGCGTCGCTGGATATGCTCGCGCTGGCCCGCTTCCTGACCGGCGTCGCCAGTTCGGCCATCATCCCGCTCGCCATCGCCTGGGTGGGCGACAACGTGAGTTACGAGCAGCGCCAGGCCATGCTCGCCCGCTTCCTCACCGGCCAGACGCTGGGCCTGATGACCGGCGCGGCGCTGGGCGGCGCGATCGGCGACTGGCTGGGCTGGCGCTCGGTGTTCTGGGTGCTGGCCGCCATCTATGTCGTGGCCGGCGCCGCCCTGATCGTCGTCATGCGCCGCAGGCCCGACCTCGCCTGGCCGGGCGAGCACGCCGAGGGCTCGATGGTCGGCCAGATGTTCCGCGTGCTGCGCCGGCCATGGGCGCTGACCGTCATCCTCGTGGTGGCGCTTGAAGGCGGTGTGTTCTGGGGCGCGCCGCCGGTGTTCTGGGCGGCCGCGATCGTGCTGCCATTGCTGGCTTTCTGGTTCGCGCACGCCATCCGGCGACGCGTCAGCCCCCAGCAGTGATCTAATTCTCGGGCGACGCGCGGAATTCGTAGGGCTGCTCGAGCAGCGTCGACTCCTCCGCCGTGAGCGCGATCTCCGTCGATTTCGCGGCCGAGGTGAGCTGGTCGAGGTCGGTGGCGCCGATGATGGGCGCGCCCATGCAGGATTTGTGCAGCAGCCAGGCCAGCGCCACCTGGGCCGGCGTCGCGCCCTTTTCCTTGGCGATCTTCTTCAGCCGCTTCACGATCTCCCAGTCGCTGTCGCGATAGGTGCCGTCCTTCACCACCGTGTCGTTCTTCGCCCGCTCGGTCGAACCGCCGCCGTCCTTGCTGCGGTTGCCGGCGAGGAAGCCGCGCGCCAGCGGCGAATAGGGGATGAGGCCGACGCCCTGCTCGTCGCATAGCCGGTTCATCTCGCGCTCTTCCTCGCGCTGGATGAGATTGTAGAGGTTCTGCATGGCAATCGGCCGCGCATAGCCCTTCCCGTCGGCGATCATCACCATCTGGGCGAATTTATACGCCGGCATGGTCGAGCCGCCGATATAGCGGACCTTGCCCGAGCGCACGATCTGGTCGAGCGAGTACATCGTCTCTTCCATCGGCGTGTGCGGATCGAGGCGATGGACCTGGTAAACGTCGATATAGTCGGTCTGCAGACGCCTGAGCTGATCGTCGACCGCGGCCATCAGATGCTTGCGGCCGGTGCCCTGGTCGTTGGCGACCGGGCTCATGCGGATGCCGACCTTGGTCGACAGCACGAATTCCTCGCGCTTCGCCATCTTCATGAGCGTGGCGCCCATGATCTCCTCGGAGCGGCCGGCGTTGTAGGCGTCGGCGGTATCGAAGAAGGTGATGCCGACATCGAGCGCGCGCTTGAAGTAGGCCGGCGCCTCGGCCTCGTCGAACTTGCCCCAACCACGGCGGCCCTTGGCGCCCCACGAATTGCCGCCGAGGCAGATCCTGCTCACGATCAGGCCCGAGCGGCCGAGCGGTCCGTATTTCATGGATGTCCCCCTTGATGGCGCGAGGCCTGACGTCCACCTTAGCAGGATGAAAGTCCTGATCGAGTATTGCGGCGCTTGAGGTTATAAGCCGCAGGCCCTCCGTGTGAGGGCACACCTCGAAAAGCGAGGCGCCGCCGAAATCGAGCTGCGCCCCGGCAAATCCGGCCAGTTCGACGTCACCGTCGATGGCACGCTCAAATACACCCGCAGCAAGACCGGCCGCTTTCCGACCGACGAGGAGATCGAGGATCTGGTGCCGGGTTAGCCCAGCACTTCCTTGTTCACGCAATGGGCGGCATTGGGACGGCCGTCGAAAACGCTCAGGATGTTTTCGATGGCGGTCACCGCCATGCGATCGCTTGCCTCCTGGGTCACGCCGGCCATGTGCGGGCTGAAGAAGACGTTCTCGAGCTCGAACAGCTTGTTGGTCGGCTCCGGCGGCTCCTTGTCGAGCACGTCGAGGCCGGCGCCGCGCAGCTTCCCGCTCTTCAGCGCATTGTAGAGTGCGTCCTCGTTGATGATGCCGCCACGCGCGGTGTTCACCAGGAATGCCGTGGGTTTCATCAGCGCTAGCGTCTCGGCGTTGAACATGTTGATCGTCTCGGGCGCCTTCGGGCAGTGGATCGACACGTAGTCGACCTGCGGCAGGATTGCCTTGAGGTCGGTGACCTTGATGGCGCCGGCCTTCTCGATGTCGGCCTTCGACACGTTCGGATCGAGCACATAGGTCTCCATCTCGAAGGCGACGCAGCGCTTCACCGTGCGCGAGCCGATGCGACCCATGCCGACCACCAGGACCTTCTTGCCCGCGACGTCGGACGGCAGATCGCTGAGGCGCTCGCCCCAGGCGCCGGTGCGTACCCAGCGGTCGGACTTCTTGGTGAGACGCGCCGCCGCCAGCAGCATGTACATCGCATGCTCGGCCACCGACACGGAGTTGGCGATGCCCGTGGTCATCAGCGGGATCTTGCGCTTGTTGAGCGCGGGGATCTCCACGGCATCGAAGCCGACACCGAGGCGGGCCACCACCATCATCTCCGGCGCGGCGCTGAGCTCGGCCTGACGGAAAGGCGTGCCGCCCAGGGTCACGGCATGGGCATCCTTGAGCTTGGGGTGGAGCGAGGGAACCGTATCGTCGGCCAGGATCTCGAAATCGACATCGTCGCGCTTCTTGAGAACGTCGAGGCCGGCCTGCGGCATGCGGCCGACGATCAGTACTTTCTTGCGGTTCTTGCCAGTTGCCGTGCTCATGGTCCCCCTCCGGTTGGTACCGATCCTAAATCGCTTCCGCCGGCGATCAAGGGAGGTAGCTGAGCGGGAGCCGCGTGGTGGACTTGATCTCCTCCATGGCGAACATGGAGGTGACGTCGCTGAGTTCGATCTTGGCGATCAGGCGCTTGTAGAAGGCGTCGTAGGCCTCGATGTCGGGCAGCGCGAGGCGGATCAGATAGTCGATCTCGCCGCTCATGCGGTAGCAGTCCATGACCTCGGGAAACGACGCCACCGCCTTGGCGAAGCGGGTCAGCCACTGGGCGTTGTGCTGAGCCGTCCGGACCGCCACGAACACCGTCACCCCGGCGTTCACCGCCTTGCGGTCGAGCAGCCCCACCCGGGCGCGGATGACGCCCTCCTCCTGCAGCCGGTTGATGCGCCGCCAGCACGGTGTGGTCGAGAGGCCGACCCGGCGGGCGATCTCGGCCAGGGCCATGTCCGAATTGTCCTGCAGGCAATCCAGTATCTTCTTGTCGAAGGAATCGAGCGACATTTTCGCGGCCATTGGCACTTCCTTGGAATGAATTTCTCAAGTTTGCGACAAGGGACGCAAAGGTAGCAAGCCGTTTCCCGACGCAGCCAGTAAAATCACCTGATGTTCCGTCGCTTCACCGATCATCCCGCCAAGGTCAACGAAACCTACTTCCAGCACATGGCCATGTCCTTCGGCTTCGGGGGACGCATGCTGGTTGGCGCGCTTGCCTGCTTCGTGCATGGTTTCTTCCCATGGCTCTGCCTGACCAGGGGAAGCGATACGGTCCGCACGCTGCATCACCGCATGGTGACGCGTCGCGTCGCGCGACCGGCCGAGACCGTCCCGACAACCGCCGCCGCGGCGGGCGACTAGGTTCCTTTTTCCTTGCCGTCGGCCTGATCGCGGCCCCGCCGGGCTGGGCGCAGGATCGGGCGATGGTGCCGGTCGCGATCGACGGCGAGCAGGTGAGGCTCGCCACCATCACCTATAAGCCGCCCGGAGCCGGCCCCTTCCCCACCCTCATCTTCCATCACGGATCGACCGGCCGCGGCAACGATCCCTCGATCTTCGCGCGGCCCTACGATCCCAGGACGCTGGCCCAATGGTTCACGGCCCGCGGCTGGGCCGTGGTGCTGCCGTCGCGGCGCGGTCGCGGCGGCTCGGAGGGTCGCTACGACGAGGGCTTCGGCGCCGACCGGGCGCAGGGCTATGCCTGCGAGCCGACTCTCTCGATCCCCGGCGCCGAGCGCGCGTTGCGCGATATCGACGCCGTCACGCCCGTGATTCTGGCGCAGCCCTTCGTCGACCGCAGCCGAGTTGCCGTCGGCGGCCAGTCGCGCGGCGGCATCCTCGCGATTGCCTGGAGCGGCCGTCAGCCCAGCGTGCCGCGCGCGGCGATCAATTTCGTCGGCGGCTGGATGGGCGGCAGCTGCAGGAATGCCGACACCATCAACCAGAACCTGTTCAACCGCGGCGCCACCTATGGCCAGCCCACGATCTGGCTCTATGGCGACAAGGATCCGTTCTATTCGCTGGCACACAGCCGCGCGAACTTCGCCGCGTACCAGAAGGCGGGCGGTGCCGGGGCGTTCCACGAGTACGAACCGCCAGCCGGCCTGAACGGCCACCAGATTTCCTCGGCACCGGCGCTTTGGACCAGCGTGCTCGAAGCCTATCTCGCTGCACGCGGCCTGCCGGCAAAACCGGCGCCGTAACCGCTTGCAACCCGCCGCGCGCGCCCTACGTTCGAATGGAGACGTTGAAGCATTGCAGGGAGGATCGACATGGAAACACCCCTCAAGATCAGCTTTCAGGGTGGCGATACCAGCGAAGCGCTGAGCCAGTTGATCACCGGGCACGTCGACACGCTGGAACAGTTGCACGGCCGCATGACCGCCTGCCATGTCGTGGTCAAGATTCCCGACAAGCATCACCGCACCAGCAACCTTTTCAGCGCCAACATCCACATGACGTTGCCCGGCGGCATCGACATCAATGTCGACCACACGCCGCAGGCCGACGACCGTTTCGCAAGCCCGCAGTTTGCCGTGAACGACGCCTTCCGGCGCGCCAAGCGTCTGCTGAAGGATCGCGCGAAAAAGCAGCGTGGCGAAGTGAAGACGCTGCGCGAGCGCATCGAGCGCACGATCGACCAGCCACCGGAAGCCTAAGGGCTAACGCCTCTTCACGCCCTTCTCGTCGAGCCGTTCGCGCAGCAGGCCGAGCCGGTCGCCGCCCCAGAACAGCTCGCCGTCGAAGATGAAGGTGGGGACACCGAACACGCCCGATGCCTCGGCGTCGAGACGCAGGCGATCGTGTTCGACGCCACCTTCGCCCGCTAGAAAATCCTCGAAACCTCGTGGCGCGCCGGCCTCGACCAGCAGCCCGGCCACCGCCTCGGGACTCTCCGGATCGAGTTCGCGCCGCCAGAAGAGATCGAAGGCGCGATCGTTGTAGCGGCGAAAGACACCGTGCTTCTGGGCATAGAGCATGCCGGCATTGATCGGCCGGGCGTGAAAGATCTTCTTCGGACCCATCAAGGTCAGGCCCTGCTTGTTGGCCCAGCGCCTGGCATCCATGTAGGCGTAGCGCACGCGCCGCCAGTGGTGGGCATCGCGTTCGGCCACCGATCCCTGGAACGAGGCGATGTCGAGCGTGTAGGGCCGCTACTCCAGCGCAAGATCGTAGTCGGCCTCGAGCTCATACGCCCACGCTTTGGCGACGAAGGCGTAGGGGCTGACGTAGTCGCTCCAGAGGATGACCTTCCCGCTCACGGCCGCCCGCTCTCGCGGCGCCACATCAACCAGAAGACGACGCCGACCGCGATCAGCAGCAGCGCGCCGATCAACAGCAGCATGGCGGATTCCTGGACCCAGGCCACCGCCGGCACCGAAGCCGCGAGGAACACCCCCACCGCGCAGATGCGCCATACCCGCGCGTGCACGCCGGCAACGAACGTGCCCAGCGCCAGCAGGATCAGCAGGGTGAGGCTGGTGGCGTTGTCGTTGACGACGCCGCGCACCTCCGGAAGGAACATCAGCCACATGGCGGCGACGAAGGCCGCCCAATGCAGCGCCTGGGTCGCTGCCAGCTGCATGTGCCCGGCACCGGTGTCGAGATGCCGCCAACCCGAGACCACGCAGATCAATCCGTAGATCGGCGCCAGCGCCATCCAATAATAGTAGGTCGTGGGACCGCGGAAGCTGGTGAGCACGATGCCGCCGACGGCAAGCGCCAGCATCGCGGCGTACGGGAGATCCTTGAGCAGCCAGTGCCGGGTGTCGTTCGTCGTCACCGTGAATTCCTCATCCTGCGTCCTTCGCCAGCTTGGTCTCGACGACGCGCGACCACAGCGTGGCGCCCAAGGTCAGGATGTCGTCGTTGAAGTCGTAGCTGGGATTGTGCACCTCGCAGCCGCCCTCGCCGCCGCCGTTGCCGATGTTGATGAAGGCGCCGGGCACTTTCTCCAGCATGTAGGAAAAGTCCTCGGAGGCCATGACGTAGGGGCCTTCGCGGTTCATGTTCTCCGGGCCCACGATCGTCTCCGCCACGTCGGCGATGAACTTCACCGCGTCCTTGTCGTTGACCAGCGGCGGGAAGGCGATGCGCACATCGGCCTTGGCGCTTCCGCCCAGCGTCCGGGCGATGCCAGATGAAATGGTTTCTATGCGCTCCTTGATCAGCGCCATCGTCTCCTTGCGGAAGGCGCGGATCGTGCCGCGCAGCACCGCTTCCTGCGGGATGACATTGTAGGCGTCGCCCGAATGCATCTGCGTCACCGAAATCACCGCCGAATCGAGCGGCGCCACGTTGCGCGAGACCACGCTCTGCAACGCCGAGATGATCTGGGTGGCGATGATCACCGGATCGATGCCGGTCTCGGGCCGCGCGCCGTGGGCGCCCTTGCCGGTGATGTGGATGTCGAACAGGCCGCCGCCCGCCATCTGCGGCCCCGACCGGATGGCGAACTTGCCGACGTCGAGCTTGGGCCTGTTGTGCATGCCGAAGATCTGCTCGCAGGGGAACTTGTCGAACAGCCCATCCTTGACCATGGCCTCGGCGCCGCCACGGCCCTCCTCGGCCGGCTGAAAGATGAGATGGACGGTGCCGTCGAAGTCGCGCGTCGCCGCGAGATACTTGGCAGCGCCCAGCAGCATCGTGGTGTGGCCATCGTGACCGCAGGCATGCATGCGGCCCTTGTGCGTGCTGCGATGGTCGAAGGTGTTGAGCTCGTCCATCGGGAGCGCATCCATGTCGGCGCGGAGCCCGATGGCGCGCGGGTTGTTGCCGACGCGGATGGTGCCGACGACGCCGGTCTTGCCGATGCCGGTCGTGACCTCGAGACCCCACTCCTTCAGCTTCTGTGCCACGATGGTGCTTGTGCGCTCCTCCTCGAAGCCGAGTTCGGGATGGGCATGAATGTCGCGCCGAATGGCTGTCAGTTCGTGGGCGAAGGCGGCGATCTTCGGTTCGATGTTCATGGTATCAGGACTCCAACAGGAAGGCGGTCATTACACGCCGAAATTCCGCGCCATGCACGTTCGGATATGCATGGCCGCCATCGGCCAGCACATAGGCCCGCGCGCCCGGAATCAACCGGACCAGCTCTTCGGTGAAATAGAGCGGCGTCACGGTGTCGTCGCGGGCGCAGATCGCCAAGGTCGGCGCCCGCACCTTCTGCAACTGCTCCCGCCGGTCGTGGGCGACGATGGCGGCGATGCGCGACAGCACGATCTCCGGGATCGGAATGGTTTCGCGGGCCTTGGCCTCGGCGGTGGCCAGATCGGCGTCGTGGTCGCGTACCCAGGATGGCATGTTGAGCGCCAGGGCGCTCGATTTCAGGTAGGCCTCGGGCCCCAGCTCGCGCAGCATCAGGGCGCGGACCTCGAACAGGCGGCGAAAGAAGGCATCCGTCTTGGCCCAGGTCGAGCTCAGCACCAGCCGGTCGATGCGGCCGGGATGGTCGATCGCCAAGACCTGGCCCATGGCACCGCCGGTCGAGTGGCCGCACCAATGGACGCGGTCGAAGCCCAGCCCCTCGATAAGCTGCAGCGCGTCGTCGGCCATCTGCTCGACGCTGTAGGTGAGCCGCGACAACGTGCTGCGCGCGGTGCCGCGATGATCGTGCACGACGACGGTGAAATGCCTGGCGAGCTCATCGACGTTGGCGCCCCAGAAACGACCGTCGCCGCCCAGGCCCGCCACAAGGAACAAGGGCGGACCGCTTCCGTTTCTCTCACAATGGAGTTCGGCGCCATCACGCAGCTTGAAGAGTGGCATTTGCACGTTCTCCTGATTTCCTTAAGGTGCTGCCCCAGGGAGGAAAGCGCAGGATGAAGCGCCTGTCGATTGTCGCGATTGTCCTGCTGAGCGCCTGCACCGCCGAGCAGCAACCTCAGACGAATCTGATTCCACGGCCCGCCGCCGACGACCCGACACCGCAGGGCATCGCCTACCTCTGCGATGGCCGCAAGGAAGTGTCTGTGGTCTACGCCAAGAATCGCGCCTCGGTGACGCTCGACGGCAGGACCTGGCGTCTCGAATACCAGCCGACCGACCAGGGATTCCGCTACGTCGACACGACCAACGAATGGGCCGGCCGCGACGATCTCGCCACCTTGCGCGAAAACGGCGGCAACGCCCGGCCGCTGGCCTTCAACTGCCGGCCGACGCGACGCATGGCCTGAGGCCTTGCTTCGCCCGGAAGTAGATCTCGACGCCAGGCTAGCCCCAGGGGTCGAAGACCTTGGCGATCGACGCACGATCGAGCCCGGCACGCAGGCAGGTTTCGAGCAGCACGCGCGCCTTGAGCGGATTGAGGCGACCGCCCCAAATCAAGCCGACCTTGCGGAGCGCAATCTCGGAACTGGGACCACCGTAGGTTTGTCGCAGCATCGGCCCACCGCCGGCACGTGGCGACATCACGGTCGGCAGGATGCCGGCAAGGCGCACGATGAGGTCGGCCGCACGTTCCGGCACATGGCCGCCGCCCAGCCCACCCAGCACCACGCCGCGATAGCCGAGATGATCGGGAGCCGTCATCAGCGTCTCGATCAGATGGCCGGGCTCGTCGAGTGCCATCCACAGCAGGGCCACCGGCGCGGCTTTGCCCTCGATCGTGCCCAGCCGCTTGCGCGTACCGACAATCGCATCGCGCACCGGCAAGCCAAGCGGCACGATCCGGTCCTCCACCAGCGCCGCAAGAGGGCCGGTCTGCGGCGACGCAAAGGCGTTGAGCCGCGTCGGGTGGACTTTCAGCACATCGGACGCGGCATAGACCTCGTCCAGCATCACCGCCATCACACCCAACGCCCGAGCATGCGCCCGCACCCACGGATCGCAGGCCACGCGCACGGCGGCCAGCAGGTTGCCCGGCCCATCGGGCGAGGTGAGTGCCGGGTTGCGCATCGCCGCCGTCACGATCACCGGGATGTCGCGATCGAGCAGCAGGTCGAGCAGGAACGAAGTTTCCTCGAGCGTATCCGTGCCTTGCGTCACGATCACGCCGTCAGCATCGAGCGCGGCGATTCTGGCCGCCAGGGCGTGGATCTGGTCGAAGCCCAGCGAATGGCTGCCGACCTTCGACACGGTCTCGGCATCGATCGCGGCCAGCGTCGCGAGAGCGGGAACCGCCGCCACGAGATCGTCGGCGCCCAAGCCCATCTGCATGGCGCCCGAGGCGTCGGGGCGCGTGGCGATGGTGCCGCCCAGCGCCAGGACTTTTATGCGTGGCAATGTCATGCGGTGAGCCTCAGCGAGCGGAAGAAGCGTTCGGCCTCGGGCGCGCGCATGGCGTCGGCCGGCGCGAGATAGCCCAGCGACACGAAGCGGCGGCCCTTCAGCAGCGAAAGTTGCCGCAGCGCGCGACCGCCGGCGATCGGACCGGTCGATTCGACGGCGGTGGCGCCCTGCACGTCGCGCCAGTCGACCTTGCTCCATTTGCCTCCCTCGAGGCGCTGGGCGCGGTCGTCGAGCGCGATCTGCAGGTTGACGCGCGGCTTCGCGACGTCGACCTCGGCGGGATAGAGCGTCGTCTGCGCCACGAAGGAGAGCCGCCGGTATTCGAGACTGTAGGAGTGATAGATGAAAGGCCTGCCGGCCGGCGTCGCCGTGTCGATCACCTTGTAGAGCGGCGTCCCCGGCATCTCGACATAAAAGGAATTGTCGGCACCCGACACGGGAATCCATACGGTCTGCGCCGCAGCGCTGCCCGCCGCCATCGCCACCGGCAGGGCCAGGGTCTGTCGCCGGAGCAGGCTCATTCCGCGGCGGTCCGCAGCCCGAACTTCTCGCGCGCCTGCTCGGCGGTGTAATAGCCGCGCGCCACGTCGCGGGCGACCAGCGCGGGATCGCGCTTCGCCGGATCGCCAAAGCCGCCGCCGCCCGGCGTCGACACGCGCACCACGTCGCCGACACCGATCTCGATGTCCTGGTCCTTGGAAAGATGCGGTGGCCGGTAGGTCTTGCCGCCTTGCGTCACCGCCACCTTGTTGACGCCGCCGGCATCGCCGCCCAGCGCGCCCTGCGGTCCGGTGCGACCGTGATCCATCACCATCGAAACCCGGGCCTCGCCGCGACGAAGCTTGATGGCGTAGTTGATGCCGAAGCCGCCGCGGAACTCGCCGGCACCGCCCGAGCCCTCGCACAGGGAGAATTCCTCGAACAGGATCGGATAGAACTGCTCCAGCACCTCGACCGGCGGCATCTTGGAAATGCCGATGGTCGAACAGCCGTTGCTGAGGCCGTCGCCGCCCTTGAAGCCGCCGTACCCACCGCCGGTGAAGAGATACATGATGTAGCTGCGGTTGCGCTCGGGATCGAAACCGCCGACGCCGAGATTGCCCGATGTGCCGGCAGGTGCGGCAAACAGGATGTCGGGAATCGCATGGGTGAGGGCCGCGAACACCGCCTCGGCGATGCGCTGGCTCACCTCGGCCGCGCAGCCCGAGACCGGCCGCGGATACTTGGCATAGAGGAACGTGCCCTCGGGCTCGACGATCTTCAGCGGCTCGAAAGTGCCGGCATTGATCGGCACGTCGGGGAAGATGTGTTTGATGGCAAGATAGATCGCCGACTTGGTGGTGGCGATGACGCTGTTCATCGGCCCGCGGCAGGGCGGGCTCGACCCGGTCATGTCGAAGAGCAGCTCGTCGCCTTTCTTGGTGATCTTCATCCGGATGGTCAGCGGCTCGTCGACCACGCCGTCGCTGTCGATCTGCGAGGTGCCCTCGTAAACGCCATCGGGAATACCGGCGATCTTGGCCCGCATCTGACGCGCGGCGCGGTGACGCATCTCGGCGATCGCCGCACGCACGACATCGGCGCCGTAGCGGTCGATCAGCGCCGTGAGCCGCACCTCGCCGGTGGTGAGGGCAGCGGCCTGGGCCTTGATGTCGCCGATGCGCTGGTCGGCAATGCGGATGTTGGACAGGATGATGGAGAGGATCTCCTGGTCCATCTCGCCCTTCTTGAAGAACTTCACCGGCGGCAGACGCAGGCCCTCCTGCTCGACCTCCGTCGCGCTGGCCGAAAAGCCACCGGGCACCATGCCGCCGACATCGGGCCAGTGGCCGGTGTTGGCGAGCCAGGCGAAGACCTCGCCCTTGTAGAAGAACGGCTTTACGAACCGCACGTCCATCAGATGGGTGCCGCCGAGGTAGGGGTCGTTGACGATGAAGACGTCGCCCGGCTCCACCTTTCCGGCATAGTGGCTTTTCACCCGCTCGATGACGGCACGGGTGGAGAATTGCATGGTCCCGACGAACACCGGCAACCCGAGCTCGCCCTGGGCGATCAGCGACCCGTCGATTGCGTCGTAAATGCCGTCGGAGCGGTCCATGCCCTCGGAAATCACCGGCGAGAAAGCAGCCCGGACGAAAGCCAAGTCCATTTCGTTACAGACCTGGATCAGGCCGTTCTGGATGACTGTCAGGGTGACGGGATCGAGGTTGGACATGGTGAATCACTAGCACAGGCCGCGCCTTCCTGCTCTATGATCGTCGCGCCTACGGGGGAGTTCCACCATAGCCGCTTCTACTGACGTGGCCATCGTCGGCTGCGGGCCGGTCGGCGCGCTGCTTGCCAATCTGCTGGGCCAGGCCGGTCTGGCGGTCGACATCTACGACCGCGAGCGCGAAATCCATCCGCTGCCGCGCGCCGTGCATTTCGACGGCGAGGTCATGCGCATCTTCCAGTCGGTAGGCCTCGCCGACCGTGTCGCCGCCGCGGCGCGCGCCTCGTCCAAGGGTATGCACTTCGTCAACGCCGATCGCCGCGCGCTCATGGTCCGCCGCGGCCTCGACGGCCCGGGCCCGCATGGCTGGGCGGGCAACTGGTATTTCCATCAGCCGATTCTCGAAGCGATCCTGCGCGGCGGCATGGCGCGGTTCCCCAATGTGCGCGTCCATCTCGGCCATGAAGTCGGCTCGGTCGATGACTTGGACGCCCGCTACGTGGTGGGCTGCGACGGCGCTCGCTCGCTGGTGCGCCGCGCGATCGGCGGTCGCCAGCACGATCTCGGCCTGCATCGGCCCTGGCTCGTGGTCGATCTGCTTTGCGACCTCGACCAGCCGCGCGTGCGCGCCCTGCCCGATCACACCATCCAGCTCTGCGACCCGGCCCGGCCGATGACGGTCGTGCATGTCGGCGGTCGGCGGTGGCGCTGGGAGATCATGCTGATGCCCGGCGACGATCCCGCCCGCCTCGCCGAGCCCGCGATCTTCTGGCCGATGATGGCACGCTGGCTGGGGCCGGCCGATGCTGCGCTCGAACGCGCCGCCGTCTACACCTTTCATTCGGTCGTCCAGGAAGGCTGGCGCCAGGGCCGGCTGCTGCTGGCCGGCGATTCCTGCCACCAGACGCCACCCTTCCTCGGCCAAGGCATGTGCGCGGGTCTGCGCGATGCCGCCAACCTCGCCTGGAAGCTCGCTGCCGTCGTCAGGGACGGCGCCGATGACAGCCTGCTCGACACCTACGAGAGCGAACGCCTGCCACACGTCCGCACCTTCATCGAGTTGGCGGTGAAGTTGGGCGCGGTGCTACAGGAAACCGATCCGGCCGCGGCGGCAGCGCGCGACCGGCGCTTCGCCGACGGAGCGGAGACTTTCGACTTCCCTCAGCCGCAGCTCGGACCGGGCTGCCGCAATGACGAGCCGCCGCCAGTCGGCACGATCTTCCCGCAGCCACGCCTCGCCGATGGCCGGCCGATGGACGACGCCATCGGGCCACGCTTTGCTATCGTGGGCGAAGCGTCGTTGCTGATGCATCTCAGGCCCGACGCCGTGCTCCTGCCCGATGTCGGACGGGAGTGGCTCGCCCAGCGAGGCGTGCGCGCCGCACTGCTGCGGCCCGACCGCTACATCTTTGCCGTGGCGCCTTAAGCCGGCGTGAACATCGGCAGCGGCGGGCCGCCGTCGGTCGGTTTGAACACCAGCTTTACCGCCTGCTCGCACTTCAGTCTGTCGAAGTCGCAATCGACGATGTTGGTCACCATGCGCGGGCCTTCGGCCAGGGTCACGTAGGCCATGGCATAGGGCACCGGGGCGCGGCGCATGACACTGTAGGAATAGAGCGTCCCACGGCCAGAGGCCTCGATCCACTCCGTCTTGTCGCTGAAGCAGAAGGGGCAGATCGTGCGCGGGTAGTGATGCGCCTGGCCGCACGCCGTGCACTTGCGCACCAGCAGCTTGCCCTTGGCGGCGGCGTCCCAATAAGCCTGCGTCTCCTGGCTCACGGCCGGCGCCGGCAGCTTGCGCTCCTTGGTATCGGCCATGATCTACCCCCTCTCCAGAATGACGGTAGCGCTGCCGTGGCGCAGGCCGAGCGAGCCGCCCGTGCCGTGCGCGACGGCGAGGTTGCAGTTCTTCACCTGTACGGCGGGATGGGCCTCGCCGCGCAACTGGCGAACCGCCTCCAGCACCTTGGTGAGACCGCCGCGGTTGCCCGGATGGTTGCTGCAGAGCCCGCCGCCGTCGGTGTTGAACGGCAGCTTGCCGGTGCCCGCGATCAGGTTGCCGTCGGCCACGAAGGCGCCGCCCTTGCCCTTTTCGCAAAAGCCGAGGTCTTCCAGCTGCATCAGCACGGTGATGGTGAAGCTGTCGTAGATCGAGGCGTACTTGATGTCGGCGGGCCTGACGCCGGCCTCGGCGAAGGCCGCGGCGCCGCTTACGCGTGCGCCCGAATAGGTGAGGTCGACCTTGCCGCCCATCTGCGTTTTGATGAACTCGCCGGCACCGATCAACTTGACCTTGGGCCGCTTGAGCTTGCCCGCGATCTCCGGCGCCACGACCACGATCGCGCCACCGCCGTCGGTGATGACGCAGCAGTCGAGCCGGTGCAGCGGATCGGAGATCATCGGCGAGTTCACCACCTCCTCGACCGTCACCACGTCGCGCAGCAGCGCGTGCGGATTGTGCTGGGCGTGGTGCGAGGCCGCGACCTTGATCCAGGCGAGCTGCTCGGAAGTCGTGCCGAACTCGTGCATGTGGCGCATGGCGCACATGGCATACATGTTCACCACCGTCGGCCCGTAAGGGAACTCGAACGGCTCGTCCGGCGTCGGCGTGCCACCGCGCGAACGCGGCACCGTGCCGGTCGCCATGCCCTCGGCACGCGGCCGGCCGGCCAGCGTGATCAGCGCCACCTTGCACTTGCCGGCGGCGATCGCTTCGGCCGCGTGGCCGACGTGAAGCACGTAGGAGGAGCCGCCGGTGTCGGTCGAATCGACATGGCGCGGTTTCAGGCCCATGTACTCGACCATCGACATCGGCCCGAGTCCGGGCGCGTCGCCGGCGCAGAAGTAACCATCGACGTCGTCCTTGGTGAGGCCGGCATCCTCGAGTGCGCCCTTGGCACACTGGGCGTGGATTTGCGCCAGCGAGATGTCCTTCGCGAGTCGCGTCGGGTGCTCGTAGATGCCGGCAATATAGGCTTTGCCCTTGATGCTCATCGGTGAGCCATCTCCTGGTCATTGTGCGGTGCACATGGTGAGGGATCAGGGCCTCACAGGAAAGTGCGCTCTTTCGCTCCGAAAAACGATGCCAGGCCAGGCGAAACAAGGGCGGCGCCAAGAAGCCGCTATAGGGTCGAAATTGGCACACCTCCTTGTGCCACGCGTTGTCAGGCGGCTTGTGCCGCGAATCGAGGTCAACCCATTGGCAGTCCGAGCGATTCCCGGACTAACGAATTGTGCCATGGACGCCGACATCTTCTCTCGATGAGTGTTCGGGACGGAATCGCCGAACCGGCGTCCATTGCCTCACGAAAAACGTCCGGCGGCTGCAAACCGTCGGACGTTCCCCATCATAGCGAAAATACTACCAGAAACTTGCTGAACTTGCAAATGACAAAGTGCCTGCATGCACTGGTCTCAGCGGTTTCAGGATCTAGCGACGCAGTCCGATGGCCGCCCGTAGCAGGCCATTGACGCGCGTCTGCCATCCGTCGCCGGCAGAGCGCAGCTTGGCGACCACGTCGTTGTCGAGCCGCAGAGTGACCTGCGTCTTGCTCTGGCCCTTCGGGCGGCCACGCCGCGCAACCGCCGCGACGATGTGCGGGATCGCCTCACGGGCCGGCCGCGCCGTGCGCAGTTCCGCGACCGTGAGCGGCGCATCGTCCGCCCGTGACGCTCTACTTCTTGCCGGACGCAATAGCTTCATAGACCCTCATTTCGGCGCGGTTGGCTCGGCGAAAGCTGATCAATCGCACGCCCTCCGGCCTGTCGGTAAAGATCACCGTGTGCAACCGGTCTGCCAGCCAACCGATCGCCGCTTGACGCCGTTCGCCATCGGATCGCCGGGAGCGGTCGACGACGACCGACGTTGCCCAGTCGAAATCCCAGGCGCTGTCGAAATCCACGCCATGCTTCGCGAGATTGCGCGCCGCCTTGGCCGGATCCCAGATAAACACCGATTAAATGTAACTACAAAAATTAAACAATGGCAACCTCCTTTCATCAAGCAAATACGATGTATCGGTGCCCAAAATGGTCCATCTTCGTGACCCAGACTCACTCGGACGGCTAAAGCATGAAGGTCATAGGAGTCGATTTTACATCGAGCCCGACTCGCAAGAAGCCACTCACCTGCATGCATTGCACTTTGGAGAAGCGCATCCTTCTCGCCGGCAAACTTGAAGAATGGTCGGATTTCGGACCATTTGAAGAAGCACTCAAGAGACCCGGCCCTTGGATTGCAGGTATCGATTTCCCCTTTGGGCAGTCTCGCACTTTCGTCGAAAATATCGGCTGGCCTGGCTCTTGAGCCGGCTACGTCGAATGTTCCAGATCACTGGGCCGTGAAGGCTTTCGCAATGCCTTGAGCGCGTACCGAATGAGACGTCCACCCGGAGACAAGGAACACCGACGCGTCACGGACATCGCGGCAGGCTCAATAAGTCCCCAGAAGATTTACGGCGTCCCGGTCGGATTGATGTTCTTCGAGGGTGCCCCGCGTTTGATCAAATCAGGCGTCACAATCCCCATCCTTCAAACGGGCGATCCGTCGCGGATAGTGTCGAAGCCTATCCAGGTTTTTTGGCGCGGCAATTCATCGGTCGGACTGCATACAAGAACGACGCCCGTCGCAAGCAAACTGAAGAACAGCTTCGGGCTCGTCACATTTTGCTCGACCGCATCTTGAGCGACGACCTCGAAGTCCGATACGGGCTTCGCGTCGAGGCACCGAGAAATCTCGCCGACGACCCGAGTGGCGACCGCCTAGATGCACTGCTATGTGCGATTCAAGCAGCGTGGGCGTGGACGATGAATGAACATGGCTATGGCGCGCCGTCATACGTCGGTCCGCTTGAAGGCTGGATCGCCGATCCTAGTCTGCGCTAGAAAACTGCACTATGGGCTCGTCTCACCCCGCGACATCGCGTGCGCCCGGCGTGCGGGCGCGGAATTCGTCGGGCGCCTCGCGGCCGGCGTCCGTAAAAGCCTTCTTCACGGCGGCGACGTTGGGCCCGAAGATGCCCTTGCGGTTGTCCTTGGCCCACTGGTTCGAGTTGACGATGGTGTCGAGCGAACCCTGGAAGCGCGGCATGACGTAGCGCGCGAACAACTCGTAGGAACGGAGCGTGCTTTCGCGGCTTGCCCATTCGTGGGCGCGGAACAGCACGCCGCCGAAGCCGCCGTTGGAGTAACCGAGGATCCGCTCGATGCCCTTGGCCACGGTGTCGGGATTACCCACGAGAGTCGTGCCCATCTTGACGCCGTCACGCAGCGGATCGTCGGCACGGCCCGGCGGGCGGCCCAGCGTGTCCTCGAAATAGGTCACTGTCTCGTTGCGTTCGCCGGCATGGACCTCGCGCAGCGCCTGCTCGTCGTCCTCGGCCAGGTGCGCGTTCACCACGACGCGCCATTTGGAACGGTCGGCCTTGTGACCATGCTTGGCCGCGGTCTCTTCGTAGATGCCCCACTGCTTGCCCAGCATCTCGGGACCTCCCGGGATGCCGGCGCCGATCGACAGCACACCGAGGCCATGCTTGCCGGCCGCGATCATGCCCGAGGGCGTGATGGTGCTGGCGCAGGCGATCGGGAAGTGCGGGTAGCTGTAGGGCGCGAGGTGGAGCCGCGCCTCCTTCAGTTCGAACCAGTCGGTCTTCATGGTGACCGGCTCCTCGCATTTCAGCAGGCGCATGATCGCTTCCAGCGCCTGCTCCATGCGCGGCCGCTGCGTCGAAGGCTCGATGCCCATCATGTAGGCGTCCGACGGCAGCGCGCCGGGGCCGCAGCCCAGCATCGTGCGGCCGCGCGACATATGATCGAGTTGCACGAAGCGGTTCGCCACCATCAGCGGGTGATGATACGGCAGGCTGGTCACGCCCGAACCGAGGCGGATGTAGCGCGTGCGCTCGATGGCGGCGCCGATGAAGACTTCCGGCGAGGCGATGGTCTCCCAGCCGGCGGAATGATGCTCGCCGATCCACGCCTCGTCGTAGCCCAGCTCGTCGATCCATTCGATCAGCTCCATGTCGCGCGCCATGCCGAGCGTCGGATTTTCGCCGACGCGATGGAACGGCGCCAGGAAGATGCCGAACGTGAGTCCCTTGTGATTGCCGGTCTGTGCCATCAAGTCCTCCGTAGACCGCGACAGTAGCACACGCCACGATATGCAGAAGATGAGCGACGATACCGCCCTGCCGCTGGCCCGCTTCACGATCGTCGAGGTGAACGACGCCAACGTGCCGCTCTGCCTGCGTCTGGCGACGTCGCTCGCCGCCAAGATCGCGGCCGATCTCGGCGCCGACGTGCTCAAGATCGAACCACCCGGCGGCGATCCGGTGCGCCGCGCGCCGCCGTTCCTGCCGCAGGGCGAAAGCGCGCTCTTCCAGTTCCTCAACACTTCCAAGCGCTCGCTGGTGCTCGACCTTGCAAGTGACGCCGGACGAACGGCATTGGCCGGCCTGCTCGACAAGGCCGACGCGGTGCTGTTCGAGGAGCCGGCCGCCGCGGCGCCCCTGCTCCGCGGCACGCGCGCGACGCCGATCGAGATCGCGGCGTTTCCGGTCGAGATGAACGCTGCTGCGCGGCCGGTCAGCGAATTCGTCATCCTGGCGCTGGGCGGGCTGCTGCACATGGTGGGCGAACCCGAACGCAAGCCGCTGCGGCTGGGTGGCCATCAGGCTTCCTACGCCGCGGGCCTCACCGCCTTCACCGGGCTTTCGGCTGCCCTCGCCGCCCGCGACGCCGGCCAGACGGCACCTGCCGTCCGCGTGTCGCTGGCCGAAGTGATGCAGTGGGTGAACTGGAAGGCAGCCTCCGGCGCCGATGCCGGCGGCACCTCGCCTGGCCGCGAGGGCAGGAACTCCGAATTCCAGATCGTGCCCTGCCGCGACGGTCACGTGGCCGTGGTCTACACCGTCACTCAATGGCCGGCGACGCGCGCGCTGATCGGCGATCCTCGCCTCGCCGACCCGATGTTCAACACCCGCGCCAGCCGCCGCGAGAACATCACCCGGCTCTACGAGATCATTGCGCCGTGGTTCGCCGACAAGACTCGCGCCGAGATACAGAAGACGGCGCAGGCCAAGGGAGTCCCCTTCGGCCCGATCTTCTCGCCGGCCGAACTCCTGGAGACCGAGCAATATGTTTCGCGCGGGTTCCTGACCGAGATGGCGCATCCGAAGTTGGGCCCGCTTCGCTTGCCGCAACTTCCCGTGCAGTGGAACGGCCGGTCGTTCGCTCCCCGCCAGGCGCCGGAGCTGGGCGCATGAAGGCTCTCGCCGGTGTGCGTGTCCTCGATTTCGGCCTGCTGACGGCCGGCGCCAACACCTCGGCCATGCTGGCCGACCTCGGCGCCGACGTGATCAAGATCGAGTCCGGCGCCTACCTCGATCCCTTCCGCGTCGTCGGCAAGCCCGACAATGACGAGGGCTGGTGGAACCGCTCGCCGCAGTTCCGCTTCACAAATCGCAACAAGCGCGGCGTGGCGCTCAATCTCAAGGCGCCCGAGGGCCAGCGCGTCATCCGCGAACTAGCCGGGCACTGCGATGTCGTCGTGGAGAATTTCCGCCGCGGCGTGCTCGATCGCGCGGGGCTCGGCTACAATGAGTTGAGCGCGATCAACCCACGCCTCGTGTTCGCCGCCATCTCCAGCCAGGGCGACACCGGGCCGGAGCGCATGAACGTCTCGGTTGGCAGCACGCTCGATGCCACCTCGGGCATCGCCTCCCTCACCGGCTACGAAGGCGAGGAGCCACGTATCTCCGGCATGGACGTGAACTACCCCGACCAGATCGTGTCGCTGTTCGCCACCGGCATCGTGATCATCGCCATCATGGCGGCGCGGCGGACCGGCAAGGGCGCGTTCCTCGACTTCTCGCAGCGCGAAGTCGCGTCCTTCACCCTGGGCGAGGAGATCATGGCAGCCTCGGCCGATCCCGCGCGCATCAGCGGAAGGCGCGGCAACAAGGAAGAAGGCGTGGCCCAGCAGGACGCCCATCGCGGCAAGGACGGACGCTGGATCGCCGTCACGCTCGACGCGCCGGATCCGGCCCTCGACGCCTTCTGTGCCGGCCGCGACAGTGCCGACGCGGTCGCTGCGCTGCTGGCGCGCGGCATCGCCGCCGCGCCCTGCAATGATGGCGCCGACCTGCTGCGCGACACGAAGCTGCAAGGCGTCACGCTCGTCCGCGACGAGCGCGGCGGCCTGGTAAAGGGCCTGCCCTATCGCCTCGACAACAAGGGCATCGACATCGAACGTCCCGGCCCCGACCTCGGCCAGCACACCGACGAGGTACTGCGCGAGCTGCTGGGCTACGGCGACGCTCAATTGAGGAAACTGGCCGATACAGGCGTCACCTCGACGATGCCCACGGCGGGAGAGGTCTGAACATGGCCCGCACTGAAGTGAAGAGACTGATGGAGCGCATGGCGATCCCCGCCATCGCCGCACCGATGTTCCTGGTGTCCAATCCCGCGCTCACCCTCGCCTGTTGCGCCGAGGGACTGATGGGCAGCTTTCCCGCCCATGGCACGCGGAGCCGCGAGGAATTCCAGGCCTGGCTCGACGAGATGCAGGAGGGCATGAAGCGGCTGGAAGCCTCAGGCAAGAAGCCCGCGCCCTGGGCGGTGAACCTGGTCGTGCATGCCTCCAACCCGCGCTATCCCGGCGACCTCGAACTGGTCGAGAAATACAAGGTGCCGGCGGTGCTGACTTCAAAGGGAGCGCCGGGCGACGCCATCAAGCGCATCCATGGCTGGGGCGCCGTGGCGCTGCACGATATCGCCAACCATCGTCACGCCGAGAAGGCGCTGGAGGCCGGCGTCGATGGCGTGATCGCCGTGGCCGGCGGCGCCGGCGGCCACACCGGCACGATCAATCCCTTCGCGCTGATGAACGAGGTGCGCCAGCTCGGCGATCACTTCGCGATCGTGCTGGCGGGCGGCCAGACCACCGGCCGCGACGTGCTGGCGGCCGAAGCGATGGGTGCCGACCTCGCGTATATCGGCACACGATTCATCGCCACCAAGGAAGCGATGGCGGTGTCCGCGCACAAGGACATGATCCTGAAGACGCGCGCGACGGACGTTTTCCTCACCGCCTCGATCGACGGCGCGCCGGCCAACTGGCTGACGCCCAGCCTGCTGGCGGCCGGCATCGACCTCGACGTGCTACGCACGACCCTCCCCGGCAAGATCGTGGCGGCGGCCGAGAACAAGAAGCGCTGGAAGGACATCTATACGGCAGGCCACGGCGTCGGGAACATCGAGGACATTCCCGCTGCCGCCGAACTCTGCCGCCGGCTGATCGGGCAGTACAGGCAGGCGAGGACGGAGATGGCGCGGTACACCGCCTGACTGGTGAAGTGGATCTATTTGGCGCAGAATGGATCAAATTGAACCGGAGTGAACCATGTCGGCTTTTACAGTACGTTTGCCCGACGATGTCGCCAAGAAACTCGACGCCCTCGCCTCGAAGCTTGATCGCTCGCGATCCTACGTTGCGGCCCAGGCGATCGGTGATTTTGTTGCGCGCGAAGCATGGCAGCTCGCCGACATCGAAGCGGGCCTGCGCGAAGCCGAGCGGGGCGACTTCGCCACTGATGCTGAGGTTGCGGCCACGATCGCAAAGTACGCCAACCGCAAGCGCCGGCGGTGAAACGCCTTATCCGATGGACCAGACGGGCGCGCCGTCGTCTCGATGAGATCGGCGCACGAATCGAGACAGACAACCCACCAGCTGCCGCACGCGTAGTCAGCGCCATAGCACTCGGTATTCATCGGCTCGGCGCCAACCCCGGGCGTGGCCGCCCGGGCCGCATCCAAGGCACACGCGAACTCGTCGTTGTTGGTACGCCGTACATCGTCGCCTATCGCGTTCATGCGAATGATGTCGAGATCCTGACAATCCAGCACGGCGTGCAGCTTTGGCCGGACAATCTCTAATTTCGCACGATGACCGAGGCGGCATGGACTGGGACGGCTTCCCTGCACTAGGCTCCCCGCTTCTGGAAGTCGGGGGAACGAGCGCGTGAAGACAAAGGCAGCGGTCTGCTACGAAGCCGGCAAGAACCTCGAGATCGAGACGGTCGACCTTGAAGGGCCGAAGTTCGGCGAGGTGCTGGTCGAGATCAAGGCGTCGGGCGTCTGCCACACCGACGAATTCACGCGCTCCGGCGGCGATCCCGAGGGACTTTTCCCGGTGATCTTCGGCCATGAAGGCGCGGGCGTCGTGGTCGATGTCGGGCCGGGGATCATCTCCCTCAAGAAGGGCGACCATGTGATCCCGCTCTACACGCCGGAATGCCGCCAATGTAAGTCGTGCCTCTCGGGCAAGACCAACCTCTGCACCTCGATCCGCGCCACCCAGGGCCAAGGCGTGATGCCCGACGGCTCCTCGCGCTTCTCGATCAAGGGCAAGAAGATCCATCATTACATGGGCTGCTCGACCTTCTCGAACTACACGGTGCTGCCCGAGATCGCGCTGGCGAAAATCCGGCCCGACGCGCCGTTCGACAAGGTCTGCTACATCGGCTGCGGCGTCACGACCGGCATCGGCGCCGTCATCAATACCGCCAAGGTCGAGCCCGGCGCCAACGTCGTGGTGTTCGGCCTGGGCGGCATCGGCCTCAACGTGCTGCAGGGCGCGCGCATGGTTGGCGCCAACATGATCGTGGGTGTCGATCTCAATCCGGCGCGCGAGGCGCTCGGCCGCAAGTTCGGCATGACGCACTTCGTCAATCCGGAAAAACTCGAGGGCAAGGATCTGGTCGCTCATCTCGTCGAGCTGACGGACGGGGGCGCCGACTACAGTTTCGAATGCGTGGGCAACACCAAACTGATGCGCCAGGCGCTGGAGTGCTGCCATCGCGGCTGGGGCAAGTCGGTGATCATCGGCGTCGCCGGCGCCGGCCAGGAGATCGCCACGCGCCCGTTCCAGCTCGTCACGGGACGGACCTGGATGGGCACCGCCTTCGGCGGCGCCAAGGGCCGGCGCGACGTGCCGAAGATCGTCGACTGGTACATGGACGGCAAGATCGACATCGATTCGCTGATCACCCACACCATGCCGGTCGAGAAGATCAACGACGCCTTCGACCTGATGCATCGCGGCGAATCGATCCGCAGCGTCGTCACCTTCTAGGGGGAAGCGCCATGACGGTTCGCAAGATCGGTGGCGCCACCATCGAGAAGGTCGAGGAGCTCTGCGCCGCGGGCTTTCGCCCCAACCGCATGTTTCCCAAATTCAATCAGGAAGCCTTCGACGCCCAGAAGGGCTGGATGGTGCCCGACCATGTCGACCCGGGCTCCGACCGCCTCGTCGGTTCCGTCCACACCTGGGTGGTGAAGACGGGCAGGCACACGATCCTGATCGACACCTGCCTCGGCAACGACAAGCAGCGTCACAACGCGGCCTGGAACAAGCTCGACACGCCCTTCCTCAATCGGCTGCGCGCCTGCGGCTGCCCGCCCGGATCGGTCGACTTCGTGATGTGCACGCACCTGCATGTCGATCATGTCGGCTGGAATACCAAACTGGTCGACGGCCGCTGGGTGCCGACCTTTCCCAACGCGCGCTATCTCTTCGCCAAGCGCGAGTACGCGCACTGGGAGAACGAACGCAAGAGCAAGGAAGGCGTCAACGACGGCTCGTTCGACGATTCGGTGCTGCCGATCGTCGAGGCCGGTAAGGCCGTGATGATCGAGAGCGATCATCAACCCGACCCGCTGCTCACCATAAAAGACTATCCCGGCCACACGCCGGGCTCGATCGCCATCAACCTGAAAGACGACGGCAGGCAGGCCTGCTTCTCCGGCGACATCATGCACCATCCGATCCAGGTCTATCACCCCGACTGGTCGAGCCAGTTCTGCTGGGACCAGGAGATGTCCGCCCAAAGCCGACGCAAGCTCCTTGAGGATTGTGTCGAGAGCAACTCCATGCTCTGCCCCGCCCACTTCCCCGGCTCCAATGCGGGCTTCATCAAGCCGCAAGGCGACAGCTTCCGCATCGACTGGGATCGGCAATAGGGAGACGAAGATGAAGGGTCCCGAGGACGACGCCGGCCTCGCCGGCAAGGTTGCGATCCTGAGCGGCGGCGGCGCGGTGGGCGACGGCATCGGCAACGGCCGAGCCGCGGCGATCCTGCTGGCGCGGGCCGACACCAAGGTGCTGGTGGCCGACCTCGACCTCAAGCTGGCGGAGCGCACGGCCGAGATGATCAAGGCCGAGGGCGGCACCGCGGCGGCGCACGCCGGCGATGTCACCAAGGAGGCCGAATGCAAGCGGCTGGTCGATGCCGCGGTCGACCGCTGGGGCCGGCTCGACTTCCTCGACAACAATGTCGGCATCGGCAGCCGCGGCAGCGTGGTCGACGAGAAGCCCGAGGAATACCGGCGCGTGATGCAGGTGAACGTCGAGACGATGTTCCTGCTCTCCAAGCATGCGATCCCGGCCATGATCAAAACGGCCAAGGGTGGCTCGATCGTCAACATCTCGTCGATCTCGGCACTGAGGCCACGGGGCCTCACCACCTACACTGTCTCCAAGGCGGCGGTGATCGGCCTCACCCAGGCGATGGCGGTCGATCACGGCAAAGACCACATAAGGGTCAACTGCATCTGCCCGGGCCCGATGTACACGCCGATGGTCAATCGCGGCAACGGCATGAGCGAGGCCAATCGCGCCCAGCGCACCAAGGCCTCGGTGCTGAAGATCGAGGGCACCGGCTGGGACATCGGCCATGCCGTGCGCTTCCTGATGAGCAACCACGCCCGCTACATCACCGGGCAGGTGCTGGTGGTCGATGGCGGCGTCACGCTGCAGGGCCCGGAACGCGATTCAGCAGCTCAGTGAGGAGACGAACAGGATGGCCCGCCTGCCCTATCTCGACGCCGACCAGCTTCCGCCCGAACACAAGGAGCTGCTCAAGCGGCCGATCAATCTCACGCGGCTGCTGGTCAATTCGCCCGGCATGGCGCGCGCCTTCCATGGCCTGGGCGGCTACATCCGCAACAAGAGCACGCTCGATCCGCGGCTGCGCGAGCTCGCGATCCTGCAAGTCGGCTGGATGGAGAAGTCGGAATACGAGTTCACCCACCACGTGAAGATCGGCAGGGAGTTCGGCGTCACCGACGGCGACATCCAGGCGCTGATCGACGAGACCGCGGGCAAGCCGTCCAAGCTCGAGCCGCTGGCCAAGGCCGTGCTCAGGGGCGCGCGCGAGATGGTGCGCGACCTCGCCATGACCGATGCCACCTTCGCAGAGATCAAGAAGGACCTCAGCAACGAGCACATGACCGACCTGGTGCTGACCATCGCCTTCTACTGCGCGGTCGTGCGCGTGCTCGCCACCATGAAGATGGACAACGAGCCGCAATACAAAGAAGTGCTGAAACAGTATCCGATTCCGGGAGTGTCCTGACATGCGCCTCAAAGATCGCGTCGCCATCGTCGTCGGCGCCGGCCAGAGCCCCGGCGAAGGCATGGGCAACGGCCGCGCCACCGCCCTCACCTTCGCGCGCGAAGGCGCCAGGGTCCTGTGCGTCGATCGCAATCTCAAGTCGGCCCAGGAAACGGTCGAGATGATCGGCGCCAACCAGGGCACGGCGATGGCTTATAAGGCCGACGTCACCAAGGAGGCCGAGATCAGGGCCATGGTGGCCGACGCGCACGGCCGCTGGGGCCGCATCGACATCCTGCACAACAATGTCGGCGTCAGCCTCTCCGGCGGCGATGCCGAGTTGCTGGACATCACCGAGGAGGCGTTCGACCGCTGCGTGGCGATCAACCTGAAAAGCTGCATCCTGGCCGCCAAGCACGTGATCCCGATCATGCGCGCCCAGAAGAGCGGCGCCATCATCAACATCTCCTCGATGGCCGTGATCACCACCTATCCCTACGTCGCCTACAAGGCGACCAAGGCCGCGATGGTCTCCTTCACCGAGCAGCTCGCCTACCAGAACGCCCAGTACGGGATCCGCGCCAACGTGATCCTGCCCGGCCTGATGAACACGCCAATGGCCGTCGACACCCGCGCCCGCACCTTCAAGAAGACCCGCGCCGAGGTCGAAGCCGAACGCGACTCCAAGGTGCCGCTGCGCCAGAAGATGGGCACCGGCTGGGACGTCGCCAACGCCGCCCTCTTCTTGGCCTCCGACGAGGCGAGCTTCATCACCGGCGTGACGCTGCCGGTGGACGGTGGCGCCAGCGTGCGGCGGGGCTGAGGGCGACAGATGACGCGTCTCGCCGGGAAGACCGCCCTCATCACCAGCGCCTCCTCGGTGCGCGCTTCGGGCAGGTGTGGCTCGACAGGCAGGTGTCACACCCAAAGGTGTCACACCAAGTTGAGACAAATGTTGTGACACAGGCCAATCGCCCACCTGTGGCATCGCCGAGAATCCGACCCTGTGGCCCCGCCCCTGAGAAGCTTGGGGGCGGCCACAGATGACCGTCGAATCAGTCCTCGGACGCGTTTTTCGCGCCTCGGTCCACCCCACTGCCGGACGGATCGTCGGCGGGGGCAGCCTTTGCTTGCTACTCACGGCTCATTACTCGGGTACCGAATACCCGGTAAAGGCCGCGGGACCTCCCCTCATCCTCCAGGGATACATACCGGCGGGCGCGCCGGGCGGGGCATGGTCAAAGGTTCGGATCGGCGTCGGCTCGGCCTTCTGGACAGGCCTCGCGCGACGATATCGGAAATATAGTCAAGAACCTGCTGAACTTGCAAGTTTTCCTGTATCACGATCTCGTGTGTGGCCGGCTCCTCCGCCCGTGGGGAGGGGGCCGAGGTGAAAAGCCTCCCCCGGTCAGACGAGCTTGTGGGCCACCAGGCTCTCGGCGGTGGCCACGATCGCCTCGTCGTTGGCGCGCGGCGACCAGCCGAGCAGGGTTCTCGCCTTGTCGGCCGAGACCGGCCGTTCCTTGCCGAGCTCGAACAGGCGCTCGCGCACCACCGGATCGAACGGCGACAGCAGCCTGATCAGCCAGTCGGGCAGGCGCCGCGACGGCACCTTGCGGGCCACCGCCGGCAGCCGCTCGCGGAGCGTGCGCGCGATGTCCTCCATCCAGTAGAACGGCCCGGCGCCGATGAAGCGCTGGCCGGCGGCGGCGGGGTGCGTCATGGCCCGGACATGGAGATCGGCGATGTCGCGCACATCGACCAGCGGCCAGCCGAAGCGCGGCAGGCCGGGCAGCGAGCCATCCATCAGCTTTTTCACGATGTCGATCGAGGCCGAGTAGTCGCGGCCCAGCACCGGCCCCAGCACCGCGCCGGGATTGATGGTCGCCAGCTCGAGGCGGCCGCCCTGCGCCGCCATCCACGCCCAGGCGGCGCGCTCGGCGATCGTCTTGGAGCGCTCGTAGGCCGAGGTGTCGGCGCGGTTGATCTCGTCCGACCAGTCAGCCTCGGTGAACGGCGCCCGGCGCCCGCCGCGGCCGTAGGCGACCGACGCCGTCGATGCCGTCATCACCACGCGCGCGACGCCGGCGGCCCTGGCCGACGCCAGCACCCGGAGCGCCCCGTCGCGCGCCGGCTTCACCAGCTCGTCGTCGCCCTTGGGATTGGTCGAGGGCAGCGGCGAGGCGACATGCAGGACGTAGCGGCAGCCGGCGGCAGCCTCGGCCCAGCCAGCGTCGGCGTTGAGGTCGGCGGCCACGAACGAGAGCCGGTCGCCGGGATCCACGAGCTGGGCGATGGAGGCGCGCACCTCTTCGGCGCGGGCCAGCGTGCGAACCGTGGTGCGCACCGTCCAGCCTTCCCGTAAGAGATGGGCGATGCAAAAGCCCGCGATGTAGCCCGAGCCGCCCGTGACCAGTACCAGACCGCGTTCTTCCATGGCCCGCTTCCTTCGATTGCCGGCCGCCTGATTGACATATCATACATAAAATGTCCAATACGTCCGACCCCGTCCGGCCGCGCATCCTCGACGCCGCCACGACCCTGTTCGCCCAGTACGGCTTCCGGCGCACCGGCATGGCCGACATCGCCCGCGCCGCCGGCCTGTCGCGCCAGTCGCTCTACGTGCGGTTCCGCAACAAGACCGAGGTCTTCATTGCGCTGGCCGCGGCGCTGAAGGACAACGCCCTGGCCTCAGCCGCCGCCGCCTGGGACGACCGGCGGGACCTGGCGGAAAACCTCGCCGCAACCGTGCTGGCCAAGGACCTGCCGCTCTACCGCCTGCTGGAAGCCTCGCCACACGGCGCCGAACTCCTGGCGGTCGACGCCGACCTCACCGCGGCCTTCGCGCTCGAACTCGATCAGGGGTTCGCCGCGATCCTGACGAGCCGGCTGAAAGCGCTGCAGAAGGCCGGCCGGATCGCGCTGGCCGATTTCGACGGACCGGCGGCCTTCGGCCGGACCCTGGCGATGGCCGCTGTCGGCCTGAAGCACGAGGCAAAGAGCGAGGCGGCCTACGTCGAGGCCGTCCATCGCCTGTGCCGCATGGCGGCGCGCGCCGCGTCTAGCCCACCAGCTCGAAGCGATCGACATCGACCAGGCCGCGGTCGGTGATCCTGAGGTGCGGGATCACCGGCAGGGGCAGGAAGGCCATCTGCAGGAAAGGCTCGTGCAGGGTCGTGCCCAGGCCGCGCACCGCCTCGCGCAGGCGGCGCAGCCCCTGCTCCACCTCCTCGAACGGCCGGTCGCTCATCAGGCCGGCGATGGGCAGCGCCAGCTCGGCCACCACCTTGCCATTGGCGGCGGCCGCGAAGCCGCCCTTCAGCTCGATCAGCCGGTTCACGGCCACGGCCATGTCGGCGTCGTTGCAGCCGACGACGCAGACATTGTGGCTGTCATGGCCGATCGACGAGGCGATGGCGCCTCGGGTGATGCCGAACCCTTTGACGAACCCGCGCCCGACCTTGCCGTCGGTATTGTGCCGGCCCAGCACCGCCACCTTGAGCACGTCGGAGGCGACATCGGCCACCAGCGCGCCGTCCCGCCGCACCACCGGGACCGAGAGCCGGTCCGTCAGGATCTGGCCCGGCCGCACACCGATCACCGGCGGCGACCCTGTACCGCCCGCCGGCACGCGGAACGTCTCCGCCGTCACTGGCCTGAGCTTCACCGAATCGAGCCCGACCAGGGGCACATCGGGCCGTGTCCTGAAACGATCCGGCGTCACCAGGCTCCCGCGGCAGATCACCTGCTTCACGCAACAAGTCTCGAAATCCTCCAGCAGCACGAGATCGGCGCGCTGCCCCGGCGCCACCAGCCCGCGATCGAACAGGCCGAAATGCCGGGCCGCCGACCAGGTGGCGGCGCGATAGGCGTTGAGCGGCTTCACGCCCTTCCTGATGGCGGCGCGGATCAGGTAATCGACATGGCCCTCCTCGGCGATGTCGAGCGGGTTGCGATCGTCGGTGCAAAAGGCCAGGAACGGCGCGCGCTCGGTGGTGATCAGCTCGGCCAGCGCTGCCAGGTCCTTGGAGACCGTGCCCTCGCGCACCAGGATCTGCATGCCCTTGCGCAGCTTCTCGCGTGCCTCCTCCGCCGAGGTCGTCTCGTGGCAGTTGCGCACGCCCGCCGCGATATAGGCGTTGAGATCGTAGGAGGAGAGCAGCGGCGAATGGCCGTCGATCTGCACGTCCGAAAACGCCGCGAGCTTCTTCAACACCTTGGGATCGCGCGCCAGCACGCCCGGCACGTTCATGAACTCGGCCAGCCCCAGCACCTTGGGATGATGCTTGAACGGCAGCAGATCCTCGGCCTCCAGCGTGGCGCCCGAGGTTTCGAGATGGCTCGACGGCACGCACGACGAAAGCTGCACGCGCAAATCCATCACCGTGACGGCCGCACACTCCAGGAAATATTTCAGCCCCGGGATGCCCAGCACGTTGCTGATCTCGTGCGGATCGCAGATCGCCGTGGTGGTGCCGCGCGGCACGACGCAGCGGTCGAACTCCAGCGGCGTGACCAGGGTGGATTCGCAATGGACGTGGGCGTCGATGAAGCCCGGCACGGCGGTGAGGCCGCGCCCGTCGATCTCGGTGGCGCCTTGATAGGTCTCGTGGGTGCCGACGATGCGGTCGCCGGCGATGGCGATGTCGCCTGTCCGGATCTCGCCCGAGGTGAGGTCGAGGATGCCGACATCCTTGATCACGAGATCGGCCGGCGACTGACCGCGCGCCTGCTCGATGATGTCGGAGAGGCGGGCAGTGGAGAGAGGGTCCCTCATGGGAGCGACTTAGGCATTAATGGAGAAGATGGCAATCATCCGATCGGGCAGCGGCGCGGCTTCGGTCAGATAGACATGAAATCAGTCAATGGCTGGCGCGTGGATCGTTGCTCTTGCCTATGCCGCCGGACATTATCACCGACAGCAAGGTGTGGCGATTACAACCAGACCCAAAGCAATTCGGTCGCGCGGGGGGGAAGCAAATCACGCCAGTAGATAAGACGCCGAACGTACTGAAGCGACCGGTCGATCTGGGCAACGCCCCAATCGATGCAATGAGGCAGGCAACCCAAAAGCCAGCTGAACCAGGTCGCATCGTGATCTCGGCGCTCGCGTTGGATCACGTGATGACCAAGCACCCTGAGGACGCGGCGGAGGCTGTCAGGGTGCTGCAAGCGTCGCTGCAAACGCCCAGATACTATGGCACTCCGCAGATGGGAGCGGCCGGAGTGACGGTTGCCTACTACTACGTGACGCTGGACGACCAAGGTCGCGCGATTGTCCTTCCGGTCAGCACCGACCGAAACAAGCACGGAGAGTATGAGGCGCGAACCTTCTATATTGCCTCGGCCCAGACCATCGCGCGCCGACTGAAGAAGGGAAAGATCTTCGAGGTGACGTAAAAAAGCCCCGGCGAACCGGGGCTTTTAGAGCTCTCGACCGGACGTTAACCCGGCATCCCATTCTCCGGTATTTCTACCAGGTACCTTGCCCGTCCGAAGACGGGGCGTGAGACAACGACTTTCTCACCACGGGAGCACCATAAATATGCCCCTCAGACTCAAAAACGGCAAGAGGCCGTCGTTCCATTATTTTCCATAATAATCACAATGCCTTACATCCTTGATAAGCTTAGGGACGGCCCGTCCAAGCGCAACCCCGGCAATTGATCCGTGGGCGGGTCATAGCCGGCATCGGCTGGACGCGCATCCTGCGCGGCGACGCGACGGTGCTCGCCTCAGGCCACCTTTGCCCGGATCGTCGAGATGCCGCTCACGTCCTCCTTCTGCTCAGCATGCCAAGTATCGTAGGCCACCTGCAGGCGTATCCACACGCCGGCGCCATCGCCGAACAGTTTACCGAGGCGAACCGCGACGGACGGCGAGACCGGCTTGCGTTCGCCCAGGATCTCGTAGAGGTGCCGGCGCGAGATGCCGAGCAGGCTTGCGATTTCTGACTTGGTCCTGCCGGTGGCCGGGATCACGTCTTCCCGCAGCAGCGCGCCGGGATGAGTGGGGCTCCAATCGCTTCTGTTCCCTGGGGTACCAATTGATTCACGTGGGAGGCACCGCCTCGCTAGCATGGTCAGCTTGAGCGACACTCAATGTAAGCGACGTCGCCACTAGCCACTACAACTGTGGGATGCAACTTGGACAAGTCGAGATCGCTACATTAGCTCCCTGAAGCTGCGGGCAGCAAACGTACTATTGCCCACAGTCTGTTGCCTACCTCCATCTCCGCCCCACGTTCGGCGTCGGAGCCATATCGCGGGCATTCCGATGCAATTACTGGTCAAAGGCCCGATCGCCGCCGCGTCATGTGGCTAAACGCAATCACTACCTTTAGGAAAGGCCGCCATGCCCCACCCCGACATCAGCCGCGTTCCCAACAAGGCCCTGCTCTCGAAATCGGCGGTGTCGATCTACCGTTTCCCGGGCGGCGGCGGGCTGCTCAACGCGGTGGCGACCTCGCCCGACAAGTCGCTCGACCTGCCCGGCCAGACCGCCGCGACGCTTGCACTGCTCGACGCACACCTGAAGAACGCCGGCATCGACCGCACGCGCATCCTGCGCGCCGACGTGGTGGTGACCGATCACGGCCAGAAGCCCGCCTTCGACCGCGTGTGGGCGTCGTGGATGCCCGACGGCGAGGGACCGGTGCGTTCGTTCGTGCAGTCGGTCATGCCCGAGGGCGACCTGATCGAGATCCTGATCGTGGCGGCGTTGCCGGCCTAGCTGCGCGCGGCGAGCTGGCCGAGGAGCGTGACAAGGGCAAAGGCCGCGACCGCGCCGCCTGCGGCGCCGACGATCGTCAGGCCGATACGGCGCACGTGGCGTCGCACGCGGCGGCCCTGGCCTATAGCCGTCGGCATGTACTCTTCCCCGATGTCGCGCAGATAAGACGTCGCCGTGCCGTACCACCAGCCGATCCCGGTCCCCGCAAGGACAAGGGCTCCAATCAAACCCCAGATGACGAAGACCAGGTTGCTCATGCCACTTTCTGTTTTCCGACGGCGGGACGATGATGAGAGACCAAGCGAGTTATTGCAATTTCAACGAGCCGGTAATGAAAAACCGGCTCGACGGCCTCAGCCGTCGCGACGCCGCCCCAGCTTACCCGAACCAAAGGCGTTCCGCCTCGCGAGCGCCTGTGCATAGCCCTTTGCAAGGCGCAGCGGCTAGGATGCCGGCTGCCATGAAAGAGAGGTCGTCGTGACACTGCCGCTGGAAGGAGTTCGCGTCATCGAGGTTGGCCAGGCGCTGGCCGGGCCGCTGGCTGGCGTGCTGCTGGCCGACATGGGCGCCGACGTGATCAAGATCGAGAAGCCCGACGGCGGCGACGACGCACGAATCTGGGGCCCTCCGTTCGGGCCCGACGGCGAGACCTCGCTCTATTTCTATTCGCAAAACCGCAACAAGCGCTCGGTCGTGCTCGACCTCAAGCTGGCGGCCGACATCGACAAACTTCACAAGCTCTGCGAAACCGCCGACATATTGATCCAGAATCTGCGGCCCGGCGTCGTCGACGAGGTCGGCATCGGACCGGAATCGATGCTGCTGCGCCATCCGCGCCTGATCTACTGCTCGATCTGGGCCTTCGGCTACCAGGGACCGCTGCGCATGAAGCCGGCCTTCGATCCGCTGCTGCAGGCCTATGGCGGCATGATGAGCGTGACCGGGCGGCCGGAGGATCCGCCGACCTTCTGTGGCGCGTCGATCAACGACAAGGCGACCGGCATGTTCTGCACCATCGGGGCTTTGGCGGCGCTCCGTATGAGGGACAAGACCGGCAAGGGCTGCCTGGTCGACACCTCGTTGTTCGACTCGGCGGTGCACTGGGTCGAGGGCCAGGTGAACAGCTACCTCTACAACGGCTCGGTCTCCAAGCGGCACGGCACCGGTAGCCCGGTGATCGTGCCCTACCAGACCTTCGACACGGCGGATCATCCGATCTGCCTAGCGCCCGGCAATGATCGCCTGTGGGCGCGCTGCGCGGTGGTGCTGGGACGGCCCGAATGGGCGACCGATCCCAAGTTCGCCAAGAGTGCACAGCGCGTCGCCCATAAGGTCGAGCTGCTGCCGATGATCGCCGACGCGCTCAGGCTGAAGCCGCGCGCGCACTGGCTGGAGGCGATGGAAACCGCCGGCGTGCCCTGCGCGGCGGTGAACGACATCGGCGAGTTGGCCGAGACCGAGCAGATGGCGGCGTCGAAACTGATCCAACAACTGCCGGGCGGGCCCAAGGTGGTGGGCCTGCCGATCGCCTTCGACCATGTGCGGCCGCACTCGCCGCGCTCCGCCCCGACGCTGGGCGAGCATACGGACGAAGTGCTGGGGTCGCTTCCCAAGTGACCGCCTCCTCTCCTCTCGCGGCACCCTGGCGCATCGGCGTCGATGTCGGCGGCACTTTTACCGACATGGTGCTGCGCGATTCGGCGGGCGCCGTGCGCATCTTCAAGGCGCCGTCGGTGCCGGCCGACCCCAGCGAAGGCGTGCTGGGCGTGCTGCGGCTGGCGGCACAGCAGCTCGACATCACGCTGACGGCACTGCTGCGCGACTGCGCACTGTTCGTGCACGGCTCGACCGTGGCCACCAACACCATCCTGGAGAAAAAAGGCGCCAGGGTCGGGATGCTGACGACCGAGGGCTTTCGCGATTCGCTCGAAATCCGGCGCGGCATCCGCGACAACCAGTGGGACCATCGCGCGCCGTTCCCCGAGGTGCTGGTGCCGCGCTATCTCCGCCTGCCGGTGCGCGGACGCATCGGCGCCGACGGCAAGGAACTCGCGGCGCTGGCGCCCGAGGATGTCGATGCCGCGGCCAAGGTTTTTGCGGCCGAAGGCGTCGAATCAGTCGCGGTCTGCCTGTTCAATGCCTTCCTCGACGGCGCGCACGAGCGCAGCGTCGGCGCACGACTGGCCAAGAGCTGGAACGGCAAGTGGGTGTCTCTGTCGAGCGACGTCATGCCGACCATGGGCGAGTACGAGCGCGGCTCGACCGCCGTGGTGAACGCCTATGTGGCCCCCAAGGTGACGAGCTACCTGCGCGCGCTGGACGAACAGCTCCGCCAGTTCGGCCTGCCGCGCTCGCTGCTGCTGCTGCAGAGCAACGGCGGCGCCGTCTCGGTCGACCAGGTGGCGGCGCGGCCGGTGATGCTGGTGCTGTCGGGCCCGGCCGCCGGCGTCGGCGCGCTGAAGGGCTGCGCGGCGCCGGGTGAGAAGGCCAACCTGATCTCGATGGAAATCGGCGGCACCAGTTGCGACGTCATGGTGATGGCCGGCGGCGACGTGCCGGTGACGGACGAGCTCACCATCGACGGCTATCACCTCACCACACCGTCGGTCGAAATCCACACGGTCGGCGCGGGCGGTGGCACGGTCGCCTGGGTAGACGACGCAGGCCTGTTGCATGTGGGCCCGCAGGGCGCCGGCGCACGGCCCGGCCCCGCGGCCTATGGGCTGGGCGGCGAGAACCCGACCGTCACCGACGCGCAGCTCGTGCTGGGGCGGCTGCGGCCCGGCCCACTGGCCGGCGGCGCGGTCACGCTCGATGGCGCGCTCGCGCGCAAGGCCGTCGAAACCAAACTCGCCAAGCCGCTCGGCCTCTCGGTCGAGGACGCGGCGGCCGGCGTCATCCGGCTGCTGGAGCAGAACCTGCTGCATGCGGTGGAGCGGCTCAGCATCGAACGCGGGCACAATCCCGCAACTTTCACGTTGGTGGCGGCAGGCGGCGCCGGACCGATGCACGGCACCGCCGTCGCGCGGGCGCTGGGCTGCCGCCGCACCCTGCTGCCGCGCGCCGCCGGTGCCTTCTGCGCCATGGGCATGCTGCAGTCCGACGTGCGGCAGGATTACCTACAAGTGTTCCTGGCCGATCTCGACAAGGCCGAGGCCACATCGCTGGAAGCGGGCTTCGCCCAGATCGAGGCGCGGGCGCGCGAGGCGCTGGCCAGGGACGGGTTTGGCGCCGAGGCGGTCGTGATCGAACGCGAGGCGGATCTTCGCTACGACGGCCAGCAATGGCCGGTGCGCGTGACTATCGGCGCGGTGTTCGACGCCAAGGCAGCGCGAAAGGCGTTCGAGACCGAGCATCAGCGGCTGTTCGGCCATATCCAGCCCGGCGGCCGCATCGACATCACCGCGCTTCGCGTCGTGGGCCGCGGCCGGCTCGACTGGACGCCACCGGCCGCGCGTCCGCCGCAGGTCGGCACGCCCAAGCCGCGCGAGACGCGCAAGGTCTGGATCGATCCCGCCTCGGGTTGGCGCGACGTGCCGATCTACGACGGCGCCGATCTGGCGCCCGGTTGCAAACTTAAAGGCCCGCTGCTGGTCGAGGAGCGCACGACCACGGCCTTCGTCGGCCCCGCCGACACGCTCGAAGTCGACTCGCGCGACGATTTCCTGGTCCATGTCGGAGGTGCTTCATGAGCCCCGCCCTCGATCCCGTGACCTTGGCGCTGGTGCAGAACCGGCTCGACCATATCTCGCACCAGATGGGCTGGGTGATGACGCGCACCGCGCGGTCGCCGATTTTCAGCCAGAGCCACGACTTCTCCTGCTTCATCGCCGATGCGCGCGGCACGCTGATCAGCCAGGCCGACGGCATCCCGATCCATACTGGCGGCGGCGGCTTCGCCGTGCGCGCCATCCTGCGCGACTTCAAGGGAGCGATAGAGTCGGAAGACGTGTTCCTGCTGAACGATCCCTACACCGCCGGCGGCAACCACCTGCCGGACTGGGTGATCGCGCGGCCCGTGTTCGTGAAGGCTAAGCTGGTGGCCTTCGCCTGCAACCGCGCCCACCAGGCCGACATCGGCGGCGGCGCTGCCGGCACTTATAATTCGGCGGCCACCGAGATTTTCCATGAAGGCATCCGGCTGCCGGTGCTCAAATTGATTGAGGGCGGCAAAGTCCGCGACGACCTGTGGCGCCTGCTGCTGCTCAACACGCGGCTGCCCGAGGCGCTGGACGGCGATCTCCGCGCCATGATCGGCTCGACCCGCATCGGCGCGGAACGGCTGGCGCTGCTGGTCGAGGAGCTGGGCGGCGACAAGGCCGACGACTTCTTCGAGGGCGTGCTCGACCACGCCGACCGCCGCTTCCGCACCTGCATCGACCGCCTGGCCCAAGGCGTGTGGCGGGCCGAGGAGCCGGTCGACAACGATTGCTTCGAGCCGATCGACGGGCGGATCGCGGTCACGATCACGGTCAAGGACCGGCGGATGATCGTCGACTTCGCGGGCACCAGCCCGCAGATCCGCGGCTTCAAGAACAGTTCGATCGCCAACTCGACCTCGGCGGTGTTCATGTCGTTGGCCTCGTTCTTCGAGCCCGACCTGCCCAAGAACGAAGGCGCCTTCCGCAGCGTCGAAATCCGGTTGCCCGAGGGCACGCTGGTGAATGCGCGCGCGCCGGCGCCGATGACCATGAACACCGTGTTCGTGGCCCACGAGATCATCCACGCGATGTGGAAGGCGCTGGCGCAGGCGCTGCCGGAGCGCGCCTCGGCCGGCTGGTCGAAGGCGGTGCATGCGGTGACCGCCGGGCTGCGGCCCGATGATGAAAAAGGAGGTGGCGGGCGCTACGTGATGTACCAGTGGGCCGGCGCCCCGGCCGGCGGCGGCGTCGAAGGCCGCGACGGCTTCCACCTGATCGGCCATCTCATCACCCTGGGCGGGCTCACGCTGCCCAACCTCGAAACCTACGAGCAACTCTATCCCGTGCGCTTCAAACGGCAGGAGCTGCGCTGCGACACGGCGGGCGCCGGCCGCTTCCGCGGTGGCGCCGGCTGCGACTACGAGGTCGAGATTTTTACGCCGGCCGACTATGCCTTTCGCGGCGAAGGCGTCGGCGCGCCGTCGAGCTTCGGCGTCGAGGGTGGCCGTGCCGGCGCGGGCGGCGAGGTGATCCTGACGCTCGCCGATGGCACGCGCATCCAGGCGCCCAAGTACGGCGTCGAGCGCCATTGCGCCGGCAGCTACCGCGCCCTGTCGCCGGGCGGCGGCGGCTACGGAGATCCGCGCACGCGCGACCCTGCCCGCGTCCTGCGCGACGTGCGCGACGGCATCGTGAGCGCCTCGGGTGCCGAACGGGACTATGCGGTGGCGATCGCCGCTGACGGACGAAGCATCGACGAGAAGCGCACCGGACACCTCAGATCGGGAGCGGCATAGAGTTCCGTGCCGGAGTGCCCGATGAAGCCGTTCCTCACGGAGAAGCCCACGATGCGCGGCCCATTCATCCTCGTTCTCATGTCGGCGTTTCTCGGCAGCGCGGCGGCGCAGACTCACTCCTTCACCGATCCGCAGGCCTATTGCCGCACGGTGGGCACGATCGACGATCCGGACGCGCGTTATACCGGCAGGGGCGTCCCGGACTGGACTCGCGCGGCCTTCTACACGCCAGATCAGATCGCCGACATCGAGGCAGGACGCCAGCCGGACTACGGTGTCGCGTGGCGCTGCGTCGGCGGCGAGGTGCTCGCCTGCCAGAATGCGCAGACGCCTTCCTGCATGAAGCCCGACACGGACCGCACGCCCACGCCGGCCATGAGCGAGTTCTGCCGGCGCGACCCAGGCGCTTCGGTCATTCCCCGTGTCGTCACCGGGACGGCGCGCATGCTGGCCTACGAATGGATCTGCCGCGGTGCCGAACCGTCGATCGCCAAGGCAACGCCGCTCGACGCCCAGGGCTTCGTTGCCGCCGACTGGAAGCGCGTCGCTCCCCAATAACTCAGTCGAGGCCGTTGCCGCCGTAGAGCCACTGCAGCGTGTCGAGCCATTGATCCTGGCTCTTGGCGTTCATGAGGGTATTTCGCAGCGCCGCGTGCGGGCCGGCGGGGTGATAGACGTGATCGCCCATGGCGCGGGACATCAGTTGTACCCGCGCGGTGCGCAGCACGCGACGGGCCTTGTATGTCGCGAGGCCCGCCTCCAGGGAATCGTGCCGCGACAGCGAATCGGCGATGCAGACCGCGTCCTCCATCGCCATACAGGCGCCCTGCGCCATGTACTGCATCATCGGATGCGCGGCATCGCCCAGCAGCGCCACCCTTCCATCGATCCACTCATCGATGGGATCGCGGTCGCACAGCACCCACATGTGCCAGTCCGTGCCGTGGCGGATGATGTTCTGCGCGCGTTCGCAGACGTGGACAAAGCCCTTGCGCACCTCCTCGACCGGCACCGGCTTGCCGGCCACCGGCTCGGGGGCGTGATTGTGGTAGGTGACGACGAGGTTGAAGACCTTCCAGCCCGACAGCGGATAGTGGACGATGTGGCACTTCGGGCCGGCCCATAGGGTGGCGGCGTTCCAGCGCAGATCCTCGGGCATCTGCTCCAGCGGGATCACCGAGCGATAGGTGGTGTGGCCCGACACGCGCGGCGCGCCGTCGCCCGCGACCTGAGAGCGGACGTTGGACCACAGGCCGTCGGCGCCGATCAGGGCGCGCCCCTTTACAGTGCTGCCCCCCGCGAGGCGCGCCGTGACGCTGCTGCCGTCCTGATCGTAGCCTGTGACTTCACTGTGCGTGCGAAGCTCGATCAGCTCGTGGTCGTTGCAGGCCTTCAGCAGCACGCCGTGCAGGTCGCCGCGATGGACCACGGCGTACGGGTTGCCGAAGCGGGCGCGGAATTTGTCGCCAAGGTCGATGTGGGCGATCTCGCCGTCGGCAATGGCGTCCATCAGGCGGAGGCTGTCGATGTAGACCGCCATGCCGCGGGCCGCTTCGCCGACACCGAGGCGATCGAAGCAGTGGAAGGCATTGGGCCCGAGCTGGATACCCGCGCCGATCTCGCCGAGCCTGGAAGCCTTCTCCAGGACCAGCGAGGCGATGCCCTTCTGGGCCAGAGCCAGTGCGGCCGCCAGGCCGCCAATGCCGCCGCCGGCGACGAGGACTCTATCTTGGACCACCCACGACCTTTTCATCATGCAGCCGGGCGATCTCGTGCGCCGGCAGGCCGAGGATAGCGGAAAGGATCTCGTCCGTATGCTGGCCCAGGGTCGGGGCAACCTTGGGCGCCTCGCGCGGCACGGCGCCGAACTGCAGGGGCGAGCCCGCCACCGGGTAGCGGCCGATGCCGGGCTGGTCGAGCACGGTGAACAGCGAATTGTCCTGCACGGCGTCCTTGTCGGCCGCCAGCTCGCGGAACGTCTGGTACGGCGCCCACAAGGCGCCCGCCTTCTTGAGGGCCGTGCCCACGTCGGCCGCCGTATGTGCTGCCACCCACGGCTCGATGACTGCACAGAGCTGCGCTCGGGCATTCCAGCGGCCGGCATCGCTCTTGAGGTCGGCGCCTGTCTCGGCCTCGATCTTATTGAAGGCCTCCGCAAAGCCGCCGGCGGCCGCCAAGGCATCGACGTGGCGATCGGAGAAGATGCAGATCATGACGAAGCGGCCGTCGCTGGTCTTGAAGTCGCGGCCGAAGGTGCCGAAGATTTCGTTGCCGTAGCGCGGCCGGTCGACGTCGTTGACCACGGCCTCGCCGAGATAGCCCAGCGCCGACGTGACCGAGAGTGCCATGTCCTGCAGCGGCAGCACGATCCGCTGCCCCTGCCCCGTCATCCGGCGGTGGCGTTCGGCGGCGAGGATCGCCATGGCGCCGGCATAGGCGGTGGCGAGATCCCACGGCGGCGCCACGGCATTGACCGGGCCGTCGTGGCCGACCGGGCCGGTCGCCATCGGAAAACCGGTAATGGCGTTGACCGTGTAGTCGACATTCGCCGTGCCGTGCCGATCGCCCACGATGTTGAGCGCAATCAGGTCGGCGCGCTTCTTCGCCAGCTCCTCGTAGGCGAGCCAGCCGCGCGCCGGCATGTTGGTGGTAAAGATGCCGCCGCCCTCGCCCGGCGCGGTGATCAGCGCCGTGAGCAGTTCGCGCCCCTTCGGGCTGCGCAGGTCGACGGCAATCGAGCGCTTGCCCTTGTTGAGACCGGCCCAGTAGATCGAACGTCCGTCCTTCGTGATCGGCCAGCGGTCGTTGTCGAGGCCGCCCTTGATGTCGTCGAAGCGGATCACGTCGGCGCCCAATTGGGCGAGCGTCATGCCGCCCAAAGGGGCGGCGATGAAAGCCGAGCCTTCGACGATGCGAAGGCCGGCGAGAATTCCTGTCATTTCACTTGTCCTGTTGCGGCGCGCTCGGCCGGGAGGTTGTTCTTGCGCTTGTCGAGCCACCAGCCGTACTCGGGATTCCACATGCCGAAGTCCGCATCGCAGCCCAACTCCTGCGCGGCATGGACTGGCCAGAAGGGATCGTAGAGCGCCTGACGGCCGATCGCGATCAGGTCGGCATCGCCGGATTGCAGGATCGCCTCCGCCTGCGGCCCGTCGAGGATCAGGCCGACCGCCATTGTCGGAATCTTCGCGCCACGCTTCACTGCCGCCGCGAATGGCACCTGGAACCCGAGCGCACGCTTCACCGGGAGCGCCGTCGAGAGACCCGTGAGGCCACCCGACGAGGTGTCGACCACGTCGATACCGAGCGCCTTCAGCTCCTGTGCATAGGCTACCGTGTCCTCGACGTCCCAGCCGCCGCCGCCATCCAACGCCGAGACGCGAATGAACATCGGCTTGTGCTCGGGCCAGTTCTCGCGCACGGCCCTGGCCGCCGCGAGCGGGAACTTCATGCGGCCGGCGCGATCGCCGCCGTATTGATCGTTGCGCTTGTTGCTGAGCGGCGAAAGGAACTGCGCCAGCAGATAGCCGTGCGCACCATGGATTTCGACGATGTCGTAGCCCGACGCATCGGCACGGCGCGCGGCCTCGCCGAATTTCCTGAGGATATTGGCCATCCCCGCGATGTCGAGCGCCACCGGCTGCTCCGAGTAGCGCTCGCCCGCCGAGAGCGCGGACGGCGCGTAGACCGGCCAGCGCTCCCAGCCCGCGCCCTTCGGTCCGAACTCGTCCGGCTTGTCGAACTGGCGCGGCGAGGACGCCTTGCGGCCGGCATGGGTGATCTGCGTGGCGGCGAGCGAGCCCTCCTGCTGGATGAAGCGCGTCATCCGCTTGTGGCCCTCGATCTGGCCGTCGTCCCACATGCCGAGATCGCCCTGTGTCACGCGGCCTTCCGGCACGACGGCGCAGTTCTCGGTGAAGACGATGCCGAACTTGCCCAAGGCGAACTTGCCGAGATGGACCAGATGATAGTCGTTCACCAGGCCGTCCGTGGCTCGGTACTGGACCATGGGAGAGACGACGGCGCGGTTGGGCGCGACGACGCCGCGCATCTTGAAGGGCGTGAACAGCAGCGGCTTGGACAAACGCGACTCCCCCCCTCTGAACTTTCCTGACGGAACGACTCAACATAGACCGGACGCTTCACCCGGCCTATCCTCCCGCCATGTTTGACCTCGTCATCCGAAACGGAACCGTGATCGATGGCTCGGGCGCCCCGCGCCGGATCGCCGATGTCGCAGTGCAAGACGGAAGGATCGCCGCCGTCGGTCCCAAGCTTGGCGCCGCGAGACGCGAGATCGACGCCTCGGGCCTGATCGTGGCGCCGGGATTCGTCGACATCCATACGCACTACGACGGCCAGGCCACCTGGGATCCGTTCGTCACGCCCAGCTCCTGGCACGGCGTCACAACCACCGTGTTCGGCAATTGCGGCGTCGGCTTCGCGCCGGTGCGGCCTGGCCAGTCGGGTTACCTGATCAACCTGATGGAAGGCGTCGAAGACATCCCCGGCACGGTGCTGAGCGAAGGCGTAAAATTCAACTGGGAGTCCTTCCCCGACTATCTCGACGCCCTGTCCTCGATGACCCGGGCGGTCGACGTGGCCGCACAGCTGCCGCATGGCGCGCTGCGCTTCTACGTCATGGGCGATCGCGGCGCCGAGCACGACGAGGTACCGAGCGAACGCGAGATCGAAGAGATGGCGCGCCTCACCGAGGAAGCGCTGCGCGCCGGCGCCATGGGCTTCACGACCTCGCGCACGACCAAGCACAAGGCCCGCGACGGCCGCTTCACGCCCTCGCTCTCGGCGCGCGAAGCCGAGCTTTTGGGCATCGCGCAAGGCATCAGGCGCGCCGGCCGCGGCGTGATCGAGGTCAACTCCGACTTCGGCCCCGGCGAGTTCGAGGCGCTGGAAGCCGCGGCGACACTGGCGGGCCGCCCGCTCTCCTGCCTGCTGGTCCAGGTCGATGCCGAGCCCGATCTCTGGCGCGAGACGCTGGGCAACATCCATCGCATGCGCGCGGCGGGCCACGAGGCCAATGCCCAGGTGGGCTCGCGGCCGATCGGCGTGATCATGGGGTTGGAAACCACCGTCCATCCCTTCGCCGCCCACCCGGTGTGGCGCGAGCTGCGCGATCTTACCCCGGCCGCGCGCTATCAAAGTCTCGTGACCGACGCCGATCTGCGCCAGCGCCTGCTCAGCCCCCGCACCGGCGGGGCGCCGGCCTACATGGGCGAGACATTCCACAAGATGTTTCCCATCGCCGACCGGCCGGACTACGAGCCCGATCTCGCCAACTCTGTCGCCGCCATTGCCGAGCGATCCGGCCGCACGCCGCAGGATGTCGCCCTCGAAGCGATCCTGGCGCAGGGCGGCAAGGGCCTGCTGATGCTGCCATTCGAGAACTATGCCGCCGGCAGCCTCGACGTGGTGCACGAGATGATCGTCGACAAGGCGACCGTGCTGGGCGTGGCCGACGGCGGCGCCCATGTCGGCGTGATCTGCGATGCGTCTTCGCCCACCTCGCTGCTGACCCTGTGGGGCCGCGACCGCACCCGGGGGCCGAGGCTCGGGCTCGAGTTCCTGGTCGCCAAGCAGACGCGCGGCACGGCGCTGTCCTACGGCCTCGCCGATCGCGGCCTGCTGGCGCCCGGCCACAAGGCCGACATCAACGTAATCGATTTCGACTCGCTGTCGCTCAAGCGGCCCGAGGTGGTCTACGACCTTCCGGCCGGCGGACGCCGCCTGATCCAGCGCGCCTCGGGTTATCGTCACACCTTCGTGTCGGGCGTCGAGACGGTGCTGAACGACGAGCTGACCGGCGAGCGGCCGGGCCGCCTCGTGCGGGGCGCCCAGGCCCCCGTCTAGACCGGGCGGCCTCACCTCGACGATTCAGCTCTCCGCACGCCGGAGAGCCGTTGTCCTGAGCGGCGCCACCTTTGACATCGCGGCCGAGGCTTTTTGGCGACGCCCCGGCGTCGGGAATATCCTGTCGGAAAATTCAGGGCGTTGATCGGCAAGGCTTTTCGCCGGCTGTTTTCCGACACCCGCGTGTCGAAGAATGCGAACCGTGTCGGAAAACCTCCTCACGCCGTACACCCACCTGCCCGGGGCATCGCCAAAAAAGGCCGACGCGGATTAAGCGTCAGCCTGCCAGAAGCGATAGCATATTCCCGCTGAATCTACAACTTCAACCCACTCACAACTGCGTGAGCGGATGCTGGCAGTGCAGGCACTCGTTCTAGACCGTCATGTGACGGCGCACGGCATCCGCGTCGAACGTCTCGCGGGTGCCGGACATCACGACCTCGCCGCGGTCCATGACCGCGAAGTCGTCGGCGAGTTCGTGTGCGAACTCGAGATACTGCTCGACCAGCAGGATCGCCATGTCGCCGCGCTGGCGCAGGAAGGTGATGGCGCGGCCGATATCCTTGATCACCGAGGGCTGAATACCTTCGGTCGGCTCGTCGAGCACCAGCAGTTTGGGCCGCATGGTGAGCGCGCGGCCGATGGCAAGCTGCTGCTGCTGGCCGCCCGAGAGATCGCCGCCGCGGCGCTTCAACATGGAATCGAGTACCGGGAAGAGCTCGAAAACTTCGTCGGGAATCTTCTTGTGCTCGCGACCGACCGGCGCGAAGCCGGTCTCGAGGTTTTCCTTCACCGTCAGCAGCGGGAAGATCTCGCGGCCCTGCGGCACCAGCGCCACGCCGCGCCGCGCCCGCTCGTAGGGCGGCAGCTTCGAGACCTCCTGGCCGTCGAGGGCGATCGAGCCCGCGGCGATCGGTTGCAGGCCGCAGATGGCGCGCAAGAGGCTGGTCTTGCCGACGCCGTTGCGGCCCAACAGACAGGTCACCTTGCCGATCGCCGCCGACAGCGAGACGGAGCGCAGCGCCTGGGCGGCGCCGTAGTAGAGGTCGACGTTCCGGACGGTCAGCATCCCTACCGCCCCAAATACACTTCGACGACGCGCTGATCGGCGCTCACCTGCTCGAGCGTACCTTCGGCCAGCATCGATCCCTCGTGCAGCACGGTCACCTTGACGCCCAGCGCGCGTACGAAACTCATGTCGTGCTCGACGACGACGACCGAATGCGTCTTGTTGATCTCGCGCAGCACCTGCGCCGTGGTCTCGGTCTCGACATCGGTCATGCCGGCCACCGGCTCGTCGACCAGCAGCAGCTTGGGATCCTGGGCCAGCAGCATGCCGATCTCCAGCCACTGTTTCTGCCCGTGGCTGAGGCGCGCGCCCGGCATGTGCTGCTGCTCCTCCATGCGGATGACGGACAGAATCTCGGCCAACCGGTCGCCCTCGGACTTGGTCGGTTGGGCCAGCAATAGGCTGTGCCATTTGCGCAGGCCCGCGAGCGCCAGCAGCAGGTTGTCGCGCACGGTATGGTTCTCGAACACCGTGGGCTTCTGGAACTTCCGACCGATGCCGAGGGTCGCGATATTGGCTTCGTCGAGCTTGGTGAGGTCGGCCCGGCCGTCGAACACGACCTCGCCCGAGTCCGGCCGCGTCTTGCCGGTAACGACGTCCATCATGGTGGTCTTGCCGGCGCCGTTGGGACCGATGATGGCCCGCATCTCGCCCGGCTCGATCAGCAGCGAGAGATTGTTCAGCGCCTTGAAACCGTCGAACGAAACGGTGACGCCGCTCAGATACAGGAGCGCCGAGGTGCTTCTTGCGGCGCTCATGCAGACGCCCTCGCCTTTTTCGCCTGCGAGCGGGCCTTTAACTGCGCCCAGAGACCCACGACGCCCTTGGGCAGCAGCAGCGTCACGACGATGAAAAGCGCCCCCAGGGCGAACAGCCAGAACTCGGGCAACGCGCCGGTGAGCCAGGTCTTGCCGAAGTTGACGATGAAGGCGCCGATCACCGGCCCGATCAGGGTGCCGCGGCCACCGACGGCCACCCACAGCACGGCCTCGATCGAATTGGCCGGCGAGAATTCGCTGGGGTTGATGATGCCGACCTGCGGCACGTAGAGCGCACCGGCAATGCCGGCCATAGCGGCGGAGAACACGAAGACGAAGAGCTTGTAGCCCTCGACGCGGTAGCCCAGGAACCGCATGCGACTCTCGGCATCACGCACCGCGGTCAAGGCCTTGCCGAAGCGCGAGCCGACGATCGCCGCCGAGGCGACGAGCCCCAGCGCCAGCGTGAAGGCCGAGGCGAAACAGAGAACGGCGCGCGTGCCGTCGGCCTGCACCGAGAAGCCCAGGATCTCCTTGAAGTCGGTCATGCCGTTGTTGCCGCCAAGCCCCATGTCATTCCGGAAGAACGCCAGCATGAGCGCGAACGTCATTGCCTGGGTGATGATCGAGAGATAGACGCCGGTGACACGGCTGCGGAAGGCGAACCAGCCGAGCGCGAAGGCCAGCACGCTCGGCACCAGGATGGCCATGAGCATGGCGAAGCCGAAATTATCGAAGCCGTACCAGAACCAGGGCAGTTCCTTGTAGTTCAGGAACACCATGAAATCGGGCAGCAGCGGGTTGCCGTAGACGCCGCGGCTGCCGATCTGGCGCATCAGGTACATGCCCATGCAGTAACCGCCGAGCGCAAAGAAGGCACCGTGGCCCAGCGAAAGGATGCCGCAGAAGCCCCACACCAGGTCGACGGCCAGCGCCAGCAGCGCGAAGCTGAGATATTTGCCGATCAATTGCAGCAGCCAGGCCGGCACGTGGAACGGGCTGCTGGGAGGCAGGAGCTGGTTGAGCAGCGGCAACGCGATGCCCACCGCCAGCACCAGCAGCACGAAGAGGCGCAGGCTCCGGTCCATGCCCTGGATCAGGAAACGCGTGATCATTCGACGGCCTTCATTCCACAGACCGCCCCTTCAGCGCGAACAGGCCGCGCGGGCGGCGCTGGATGAACAGGATGATGAACACCAGCACCAGGATCTTGCCCAGGACCGCGCCGGCATAGGGTTCGAGGAACTTGTTGACCACGCCCAAGGTCAGCGCGCCGATCAGCGTGCCGAACAGATTGCCGACGCCGCCGAACACCACGACCATGAACGAATCGATGATGTAGCCCTGGCCGAGGTTGGGACTGACGTTGTCGATTTGGCTCAGCGCCACGCCCGCGAGGCCCGCGATGCCGGAGCCCAGGCCGAACGTCAGGGCATCGACGCGGGGCGTGCGGATGCCCATGGCCGAGGCCATCGGTCGGTTCTGGGTGACGGCGCGCATGTAGAGGCCCATGGGCGTCTTGCGCAGCAGCGCGATCAGGGCGACGAACACCATGAGCGAGAACACGACGATCCAGAGCCGGCCGTAGGTGACGTTGATCTGGCCGACCTGGAAGGCGCCCGACATCCACGACGGTGCGCCGACCTCGCGGTTGGACGAGCCGAAGATCGACCGCACGGCCTGCTGCAGCACCAGCGACAGGCCCCAGGTGGCGAGCAGCGTATCGAGCGGACGGCCATAGAGGAAGCGGATGATGCCGCGTTCGATCAGGATGCCGATGCCGCCGGCCACCACGAAGGCGAGCGGCAGCGCGATCAGCAGCGAGGCGTCGAACAGATGCGGCGCCGAGGTGCGGATGACGTCCTGCACGACGAAGGTCGTGTAGGCACCCAGCATCACCATCTCGCCATGCGCCATGTTGATAACGCCCATGGTGCCGAAGGTGATGGCCAGGCCAATCGCCGCCAGCAGCAGCACCGAGCCCAGCGAGATGCCGTACCAGACATTCTGTGCGACCTCCCAGGCGGCGAGCGTCTGGCGGACGGCGTCGGCGCCGGCAGCGGCGGCGGCCTTGACCTCGGGGTCGGCCGCCTGCGCGGCCGTGGCCTGCAGGACACCCAGCGAATCGCGATCGCCACGCTCGCGGACCAGCGCGATGGCCTCGAGCTTCTGCGCCGCCGGCGCATCGGACGCCAGCACGCTGGCGGCCCGCGCCTCGCTCATGGAACGCTTGATGCGCGGATCTTTCTCGGCGGCGAGCGCGAGGTCGAGGGCGGCCAGCGACGAGGCATCGCGGCGCTTGAAAAGCGCCTCGGCGGCGCCGCGGCGCACGCGGGGATCGGGGCTCATCAGGGTGAGCGAGCCGATGGCGGCTTCGATGACACCGCGCAGCCGGTTGTTGACCCTGATGCGGTCGAGATCGGCTTCCGATCCGCTGCCGGCGGCCTTGCCGGAGATCGCCTCGCTGAGCGCGAGCTGGTTGCCGTCGGGCCTGCCGATGAGCACGAGATTGTCGGCCTTGCGGACATAGAGCTGGCCCGCGGCCAGGGCCTCGAGGATCGGCGCGGCGCGCTGCTCGCCCGAGGCGGCAAGTGCACCGATCGCGGTCTCGCGATCGCCGAAGCTGCCGGTGGTGAGATTGCCCACGAGCGCCGGAAGATCGGCGGCAAAGGCCGTGGCGGCGATCAGTGCCGAGGCCAGCATCGAGGCTAGCGCCGGCAGCAGCCTCGCAAGCGGACCCAGAAAAAGCATGATTTAGAATTAGCCCGGAGATGGGAACGGGGCGACTCGAAAGTCGCCCCGCCCTGTGAGTGGGTTGTTTTGGGCCTCGGGCTCTACTTGCCCTTGCCGCCGCACTTGCCGGTGACGACGTTGAAATTGCCGCAGCTCATCGGCTTGCGCCAATCGGCGATCAGGTCCTTGGAGTCGGGCAGATAGTCCGACCACTCGTCGCCAATGACCAGAGGGGTCGCCGACACGACGTCGAACTGACCGTTGCCCTGAATCTCGCCGATCAGCACAGGCTTGGTGATGTGATGGTTCGGCATCATCGCCGACAGGCCACCCGTCAGGTTCGGCACCGCGATGCCGATCATGGCGTCGATGACGGCGTCGGAGTCGGTCGTGCCGGCCTTCTTCACCGCCTCGATCCACATGGCGAAGCCGATGACATGGGCTTCCATGGGATCGTTCGTTACCCGCTTCGGGTTCTTGGTGAAGGTCTGCCAGGTCTTGATGAAGGCCTCGTTGGCCGGGTTCTTCACCGACTGGAAGTAGTTCCAGGCAGCGAGATGGCCGATCAGCGGCTTGGTGTCGATGCCGGCGAGTTCTTCCTCGCCGACCGAGAAGGCCACGACCGGGATGTCCTTGGCCTTGATGCCCTGGTTGCCGAGCTCCTTGTAGAACGGCACGTTGGCGTCGCCGTTGATGGTCGACACGACGGCGGTCTTCTTGCCGGCCGAGCCGAACTTCTTGATGTCGGCGACGATCGACTGCCAGTCTGAATGACCGAACGGCGTGTAGTTGATCAGGATGTCTTCCTGCTTGACGCCCTTCAGCTTGAGATAGGCCTCGAGGATCTTGTTGGTCGTGCGCGGGTAGACGTAGTCCGTGCCGGCCAGGACCCAGCGCTGCACCTTCTCGTTGGCCATCAGGTAGTCGACGGCCGGGATCGCCTGCTGGTTCGGAGCGGCGCCGGTGTAGAACACGTTGCGCGAGCTTTCTTCGCCTTCGTACTGCACCGGGTAGAACAGGATGCCGTTCAGTTCCTCGAACACCGGCAGAACCGACTTGCGGCTGACCGAGGTCCAGCAGCCGAATACGGCGGCGACCTTGTCCTTCTGCAGCAGCTCGCGCGCCTTCTCGGCGAACAGCGGCCAGTTCGATGCCGGATCGACGACGACGGCTTCGAGCTTGCGACCGAGAACGCCGCCCTTCTTGTTCTGCTCCTCGATCAGCATCAGCATCACGTCCTTGAGGGTCGTCTCGCTGATCGCCATCGTGCCCGACAGCGAATGCAGAATACCGACCTTGATCGGTGCCCCCTGCGCGAACGCGCTGCCCGCTGCACCGGCCAGGAGGCCAGCGGCAACGAGACCCGTCCGCATCATCGAACCCAAATTCATCCCGCTCTCCTTGTTTTCGCGACGGATTCCCCCGCCCGCGTACCTGGATAGCGAATGCCGTGCCAAACTCCCCGGCTGGTCCGGGAAAACTCCTACTGCGCGATCAGGACGAAGGCGCCGCCAGCCACGACGGCACCGCCCAGGGCGCGCAATCCCAGGTCGCCGAGAACGCGGAGCGCCGCCCAGCCCAGTCCCAGGCCGGCTGCTTGCAGCAGGGTGGTCGCGGCCAGGAACCCCAAAATATAGGCTCCGGCACCTGTATGAGGCGCTTCGAGGGCATGGGCATAGCCATGGAAGAAGGCGAACAGGCCGGCCACCGACATGGCCGCCGCCGCCGGCAAGCGCACTGCAGTCATGCTGAGGCCGCCGAACACGAAAACCGAACCCAGAATGATTGCCTCCGCCCGAGGCAGTTTTATGCCTGCAAATCCAGCAGCTGCTCCCACGGCCATCATGGCGAGGAAAGCGGCCGGCACGAGCAGCGCCGCCGCAGGCTTCCGCACCGCCAGAAAAGCCGACCAGATCCCGACGCCGACCATGGCCAGCAGGTGATCGATCCCGGTGAAGGGATGGAGGAAGCCCGAAGCCTCGTGCTCGGGATGGGCCAAGGCAGGGCCGGCAAGGGCGAGCAACAGGGCCGTCAGGCAGATCGTCCGGATCATCGAAGGCACTCCTTATTTAGAAATCGCTGTCATCGCGGGCGGATCATATCCGCCCTGGAGCGAAGCGAGGGACCTTTGCTCATGGCCTTAAAGTTCCCTCGCTACGCTCCAGGGCGGGGTTTACCCCGCCCGCGATGACAATGGAATTGTATCAACGCGCCGGCAGGCCACCCTGGCGCACGATGAAGGCGGCAACTTCCGCCACGCCCTTGTGCTCTTTCAGGTTCGAAAAGATGAAGGGCCTGGCGCCGCGCATCCTGCGGGCATCGCGGTCCATCACGCCGAGATCGGCACCGACCAGCGGCGCCAGGTCGATCTTGTTGATCACCAGCAGGTCCGACCGGGTGATGCCCGGCCCACCCTTGCGCGGAATCTTCTCGCCCGCCGACACGTCGATCACATAGATGGTGAGATCGGCCAGCTCGGGCGAGAAGGTGGCGGCGAGATTGTCGCCACCCGATTCGACGAAGACGATCTCGAGATTGGGCCACTTGCGCACGATGTCGGAAACGGCGGCGAGGTTGATCGAGGCGTCCTCGCGGATCGCCGTATGCGGACAGCCGCCCGTCTCGACGCCGACGATCCGGTCCGGCGCCAGCGCCCCGGCACGCGTCAGGAACTCGGCGTCCTCCTTGGTGTAGATATCGTTGGTGACGACGGCGATATCGTAGGTATCGCGCATGCTTTTGCACAGACGCTCGACCAGCGCCGTCTTGCCCGACCCGACCGGACCGCCGACGCCCACTCTCAAGGGACCACGCGCACTCATCGTTCCATCTCTCCAGCCAGCAGCGCGAGATAGCCCACGCCGAGCAACAGGCAGTAGGGCGAATAGTACCGCTTGTCGCGCGTGGCAAACGGCTCGTCGTTGAAATAGCCGCGCCAGCGCGGGCTGTAGCCGGCCCAACAGCGGGCGACGAAGGTGCCGGCGATGGCAAAGGTACCGGTCAGCACGAAGCCGTCCGAGGCGCGACCGAGCACGTACCAGGGCCATAGCGCCACCAGCGCCAGCAGGATCGCGACGGCGAAGCACTGCCAGGGCGGCGGCATGCGCTTGCGGCCGTCGCCCACGACGCCCCGCGCCAACGCCTCCTGGTTGGCTTCGGGCCAGGTGCTGCCGAGACCCCACATCGCGTGGACGACGGCGATGGCGCCGACGCCAACGAACAACAGAAAGGCCAGCACAGCGTTCACGAGCGGAACAGCCGCGTGTATTGCGTTTCGTGGCGCAGCGAGCACCAGTCGAGCAACGGCGTCGCCGTGCCGATCTCGTCCAGCGAGGCCGCCGCCAGTGCCGCAGCCGCGGTTCGCCGTACCGCAGGCTCCAGCGCCGCCAACGCGCGCTGCCCGTCGGTTTGCCCCAGCGGCACGATCCGCACCGCGGCCGAGATCAGGTTGGCGGCAAAGCCATGAAGGTACCCACCTAAAGCGGACTCGAGCGCGATGCCATGCGCCGCGGCCGCCAGCGCCACGGCCACCGGCAGCGCCAGCTCGCCCCCCGTACGCTCGTGGCCGGTGTCGAGAACGGGATGCGGCCAGGCCGCGCGCGTGATGGACAGGAACGAACCTCCCTGCTGGCGCGATTCCAGCGCCATCTCGGAAGTCCCGCGCCACGCCTCCGCGCGCTCGGCAACAGCATCGAAGGCCGGCCAATCGGCGCCATCGACGGCGCGCCACGCCGCGGCAAACAGTGCCCCGTCGACCAGGCCGGTGCCGCGTTCCAGCACGCTTTCCAGCCAGGCGACCAGCGAGGCGCGATCCTCGATGAACCCCTCCTCCACCGCCGTCTCGACGCCGTGGCTGTAACTGAAGGCGCCGACCGGATAGGCCGGCGACAGCCAGGCGAGCAGGCGGTAGAGCGGATCGCTAATCATGTCGCTCGGGGTGCAACTCGCCGTGGCGATGGCCGGTGTCGTGGTTGTGCTGGCCGTAGGCGCCGCCTTCGGGATCGAACGGCACGCGCACCTTCCGGACCTCCGCGCCCAGCCCCTTCAACATGTCGACGATGACATGATCGTTGCGGATCAGGATACGATCGCTGTCGATCTGCGTCGGCAGATGGCGGTTGCCGAGGTGCCAGGCGAGCCGCGCGAACGACGCGGCATCGCGACCGCGCACCTCGACGAGATCTTCCTCCGCGGCCTTGACCTCGACGAAGCCTCCCTCCTCCAGTCTGAGCCCGTCGCCGCCGTGCAACACGACGGGTTCGACCAGGTCGAGCAGGAAATCGAGCCCACCGTCGCCCAGCATGCGCAGGCGGCGGCGATAGCGGTCGTCGAACAACAAGGTGACCGTGTCGATGCGGTCCTGCATCGGCCACTGGCCGGCGCGGACGACTTCAAGGGCGCGCTTCATGGGCTCGTCATCATGTCTTTTGGACCGCGAGCTTCCAGCTCGCTCATGATCATGAGCGAGCTGGAAGCTCGCGGTCCGGAAGAGGATGACATCGACAACATCTCAGAACAGAAAATACCGTTGCGCCATCGGCAGCACCGTCGCGGGCTCGCAGGTCAGCAGTTCGCCATCGGCCCGCACCTCGTAGGTCTCGGGATCGACTTCGATCCTGGGGCAGAGCGCATTGTGCACCATGTCCTTCTTGCCGATCTTGCGCGTGCCCTTCACGGGCAGCAGGGGGCGCGACAGACCCCATTTCTTTGCGACGTCCTTGCCGATCGCGGCCTTGGAGACGAACAGCGCCGGGCTGATGACCAGGCTGCGGCCGAAGGCGCCGAACATTGGCCGGTAGTGGACCGGCTGCGGCGTCGGGATCGAGGCGTTGGGATCGCCCATCGGCGCCGCCACGATCGAGCCGCCGATCAGCACCATGTCGGGCTTGGCGCCGAAGAAGGCCGGCGACCACATCACCAAGTCGGCGCGCTTGCCGACCTCGACCGACCCCACGTGTCGGGCGATGCCATGGGTGATGGCCGGATTGATGGTGTACTTGGCGACGTAGCGTTTTACGCGGACATTGTCGTTGTCGCCTTTCTCCTCCTTCAACCGCCCGCGCTGCTTCTTCATCTTGTCGGCGGTCTGCCAGGTGCGGATCACGACCTCGCCGACGCGGCCCATCGCCTGGCTGTCGGACGACATCATCGAGAAGGCACCGAGATCGTGGAGGATGTCTTCGGCGGCGATGGTCTCGCGGCGGATGCGGCTTTCGGCAAAGGCCACGTCCTCGGGGATGCGCGCGTCGAGGTGATGGCAGACCATCAGCATGTCGAGATGCTCGTCCACGGTGTTCACCGTGTAGGGCATGGTGGGATTGGTCGAGCTCGGCAGCACGTTTTTCTCGCCGCAGAGCCGGATGATATCGGGCGCATGGCCGCCGCCGGCGCCTTCGGTATGGAAAGTGGCGATGGCGCGGCCCTTGAAGGCCGCTCGCGTCGTCTCGACGAAACCCGACTCGTTCAGCGTGTCGGTGTGGATGGCCACCTGCACGTCGAAGCGGTCGGCCACCGTGAGGCAGTTGTCGATGGCCGCCGGCGTGGTGCCCCAGTCCTCGTGCAGTTTCAGCCCGCAGGCGCCGCCCTCGATCTGCTCTTTCAGGCCGGCCGGCTTGCTGGTGTTGCCCTTGCCGAAGAAGCCCAGGTTCATCGGCAGGCCCTCGGCCGCCTGCAGCATGCGGCCCATGTGCCACGGGCCAGGTGTCACGGTCGTCGCCAGCGTGCCATGGGCCGGGCCGGTGCCGCCGCCCATCATGGTGGTGACGCCGCTGTAGAGCGCGTCGTCGATCTGCTGCGGAGCAATGAAATGGATGTGGCAGTCGATGCCGCCCGCCGTGACGATCTTGCCCTCGCCCGCGATTGCCTCGGTGCCGGGGCCGATGACGATGTCGACGCCGGGCTGGATATCGGGATTGCCGGCCTTGCCGATGGCGACGATCAGCCCGCCCTTGAGACCGATATCGGCCTTCACGATGCCCCAGTGATCGAGGATCAGCGCATTGGTGATGACGGTGTCGACCGCGCCCTGGGCGCGCGTGCGCTGGCTCTGGCCCATGCCGTCGCGGATCACCTTGCCGCCGCCGAACTTCACCTCCTCGCCGTAGGTCGTGTGGTCCTTCTCGACCTCGACAAAGAGATCGGTGTCGGCAAGCCGCACGCGGTCGCCCGTGGTCGGACCGAACATGCCGGCGTAGGCCGAGCGCGAGATGCGTGTCGGGCCTTCGTTGGACGGACCGACCTTGGCGATCGGTCCGAGCTTGCCCGAGACCTTGGCCTGGAAGCCGTGGCTCTCGCGCCCACCGAGATAGGGCGTGAGCCGCACCGTGCGCGACTGGCCGGGCTCGAAGCGCACGGCGGTGCCGGCGGCGATGTCGAGCCGCATGCCCTTGGTGCGCTTGCGGTCGAACTTCAGCGCATCGTTGGTCTCGAAGAAATGATAGTGGCTGCCGACCTGAATCGGCCGATCGCCGGTGTTGGCGACCTCCACGGTGATCGGATTGCGGCCCTTGTTCAGCTCCAGCTCGCCCGGAGCGGTGAGGATTTCACCCGGCTTCATGGCCCGTGCTCCTCAGCGGATCGGATCGTGGACGGTGACGAGCTTGGTGCCGTCGGGAAAGGTCGCCTCGACCTGGATGTCGTGGATCATCTCGGCGACGCCTTCCATCACCTGTTCGCGGCGGATGACGCTGGCGCCCTCGTGCATCAGGTCGGCGACCGAGCGGCCGTCGCGCGCGCCCTCGACGACGAAGTCGGAGATCAGGGCCACGGCCTCGGGATGGTTGAGCTTTACGCCGCGCTCGAGACGCCGGCGCGCCACGACGGCGGCCATGGCAACCAGCAGCTTGTCCTTTTCCCGAGGCGTCAGATTCATTGGCCGAGTTCCCCTGCTCTCAGCTTCGACTATAACCCGCCTGGAGCTGCATCAAACATGCCAAACGCGAGGCATCTTTTCGCCGCGGAGGCCGCTCAGAAAGCGGATGCCCGCTTCGCGCACCTGCGTCGCCTCGCCCAGCAGCCGCGCCACCATCACGCCGTTCACGACCGTGACGCCCGCCCGGATCCTGCCCTCGACCTCGAGGAGCGGGCGGGCCTTCTCGAAAAAAGCCTGCGGGTCGTCCCAGACGCCGATGATCGTGGCGAGCGCATTGGCCGATCCGAACCCCGCCCCTGCGGGCGTCTCGCCCTCGACGCGCAGCGTGTCGGTCCAGGCGAGCCGGCCGCCGCAACGAACCGACCACGAATCCAGCAGCAGCCCCGAGGCGAAGCGCTCGCCCGAGGCGCCGCGACCCAGGACCACCATCTCGCAGCCGAGCAGCGCTCCCCCAGGCGCCACCTCGGCCACGGTGCGGCGCACCAGGCGCGCGCCCTGGAAGACGATGGTCTCCTGCGGCAACCAGTCGAGGACCGCGTCCGCCCCGACGTCGATCGCCACGTCGATCCGGCAGGGATCGCTACCCGGCGCCGCGCGATAAATCTTTTCCGCCGCCTGCGTTGCCACCACGGCATGGGCGCCGGCGCCAACGGCAATCTCCATGCGCAAGCTGTCGCCGCCGGCCACGCCGCCGGAGGTCGTCACCAGCACGGCCTGCGGCGGTTCGCCCGGCTCGGGATCGGGGAACAAGACCCGGCAGGGATCGCGTTGATAGAGGTCGACCAGCCGCGTCCGGCCATCGCGCACGGCGAACGAGACGCGGCTTTCGCCGGAGGCACGTTGTAGGCGGGGCAGGCTGGTTGTCATCGGCCCCTGCTTGATAGATTAAGGATCGAAATGAGCAAGGCCTTCACCAGGGAAAGCGACGGCGACGACGAGGACGACCTGCCCGAGGAAACGGGTGGATTGCCGGCGACCGCCAAGAACTACATGACCCCCGAGGGCTTCGCCCGGATGCGGGACGAGCTGAACGCGCTCATGCGCAAGGAGCGGCCGGAGGTGGTGAAGGTCGTGACCTGGGCGGCGGGCAACGGCGACCGCTCGGAGAACGGCGACTACATCTACGGCAAGAAACGCCTGCGCGAGATCGACCGCCGCGTCCGCTACCTCAGCAAGCGGCTGGCCAACGCCGAGGTCGTGGACCCCGCCAAGCGCGCCAAAACCGACCAGGTATTCTTCGGCGCCACCGTCACCACGGCCAATGCCGAAGACAAGCAGCGCACGGTCAAGATCGTCGGCGTAGACGAGGTCGACCTCGCCAGGGGCCATGTGAGCTGGATCTCCCCCATCGCCAAGGCGCTGATGCGCGCCCACGAGGGCGACGTCGTGAGGCTGCGCACGCCGGCCGGCGAGGAAGAGATCGAGATCGTGAAGGTTAGATACTTATAAAAAATCTACAGTCGATCGCCGTATTCCTTGATTGCGACAGCAAGCGCCGCGTCAAGCCAACGCGTGAAGACATCAACAACTTCTTCCGCGCTGGTCCTATAGGTGAAGACAAAGGGTTCCAACGAACAGACGAAAAAAGCTTCGTCTGTATACTCTCGGTCTTCGGAATTTTCGTAGGATTCTAAACGCGCGAAACAAGTCGCTTCCATAATTCCAGATAGTTCGCGACCGACATGATGAAAAGACGTCACAAAAATGAGCCGCTCTCGTGCGACCCTCATCGACGCCTTAACAAAATAGTGAGCTTCGGAAAAATTAGCGAATTTCCCGCCCGCATCGGCTGACTGGTTTACTTCATGCCTGTACCAGTGCGCATTATCGTAGTCAGGTCCGCCATAAGTCATATTTATCTGCGGCATCGCGACATCGGAAAGAGGCTTGCTTAGCCGATTGAAGTCTTGTTCTAGCCTTGAGCGAGCACGCGCTCTGAGATCAATCGCAATAGCGTTGACGCTTCTAAGCTCTGCGTGTTTTTGTTCCCGCCTTCGGCCAAATTTATGAACCAGACTCTCAATTACCGCAGACGTTAGTGATTGTTGTTGCGATATTTCGCGTTCAGCATCGACACTCAAGGCCTGCATGATTGCTGCTCGTTCAAGTCGCGCGAACAGTGCGGCAAGCGGCGATAGGTCGGCAGCGTCCGCGGATTCTAGAGCTCCGATATACTCAATGCGGAGATCGCGGTCGATTACGAGAGGCAACAATTTGCTGCGCAGGAGAATAAGTGTCGTCAGCGCCCGCGCGACTCGGCCATTTCCATCTTGATATGGATGAATTTGAGTGAACCGATGATGCAGCCAAGCCGCCACAATAGTCGGGTCTTCCGCTTCATACTGATTGAGCCAGAATAGAAGTTTTTCTATTTCAGTCTCAACCTGCAACGGCGGACAATATTCATGAATACTTCCATCCGGTCGACGCGGATTGTTTGCAAGTTCTTTGAACTTACCTTTGAGGAGTGGAATTTCGCGGCGATTGCCGAACTGGTCGACAGCCGTTGTGGTGTTCTCATGCTTCGTCAATATTATATGAAGCTCATGCATCAGGCCCTTAGTAAGGGCACGGTTGCCGGCAACACAATCCATAACTAACTGAATCGCCGCTTCTTGATCCCGTAGTATGTCGATTAGACGCGAAGGCTCGATGTCCGTGCTTGACCGTGAAACAAGTTCTTCGACAAATCCTTGCGCGACCAAAGCTTCTGTAGTTCCACGATCCAGATCATAAAGTCGTTCAAGAATTCCAGTTTCGATACTTAGCCTACGAACCAGACGCCGATTAAATTCGGCGAGATTGGTTGGACTTGATTCTTGAAGACGCTCCCTTGATGCCCACCACGTTTCGTAGATTGGCCGCATTGCACCAAGATCAATTTTTTTATCACTTTCGGAAAGAAGCTCGATTGGCTTCCAATTGTAGTTGGGCAACGGAGGGTCCTTCCCATTAGAAGCTCTACTTTCACTCAAGCTATAAGAATTCCAAGTCAAATCTAGCTATTAAGCGTGGAAATTTGCGCAACTTATACGTGCTTTACGCGAGTGGTAAGTTAGGTCGCCGCCGATACTTGTAGCGCTTCAGATCCGCGAGCAGCCGGTCGGCGGAGTCGGGCGGGTAACCGAGCAGCGCCGCCTCATGCCAAGGCTCGGCCTCAAGCTGTCCCAGCGCCGCGATGAGCCGCCTTTTGCCAATGCGAATCTCTTGGGGATCAGCCCGGCTGCCTCAGCGACATGGGTTAGGGCAGTCTCGAAGTGACGGCGGCACCGACAAGCCCAATGCAGGCACCAAACGGCTAGCCAGGCATTTAGCAGTCGAAGAAGACGGTTTCCTCGGCGCCGCCGAGATGGATCGGCAGGCGCCACACGCCCTTGGCATCGCGCCTGGCCAGCAGCGTGCCGCGCCGCCCAGGCTCGACCAGCTTCAGCACCGGATCCTCGGCCAGCGCCGGATCGCCGTCGAAGTAGAGCCGGGTCGCCAGCCGGTTGAGGACGCCGCGGACGAAGATAGAGATGTTGAGGTGCGGCGCCTGCATCCCACCCTGCGGCCAGGGCACGCGGCCGGGCCGGACAGTGCCGAAGCGCGCGACGCCCTTGATGTCCGTCGAGGCGCGGCCGAAACCCTCGAAGCCCGCGTCGAGCGGCAGGTTGCGGCGATCCTCGGGATGGTTGTAGCGGCCGTGGCTGTTGGCCTGCCAGATTTCGAGCAGGCCGTCGGGAACGATGGCGCCGTCGGCGTCGTGCAGCGTGAGCGCCACTTCTATGCGTTCGCCGGCAACGCCCGCCGGCGCAAGATCGGCGCGGCAACTGTTGACCAGCGTGCCCCAATAGAACGGGCCGATCGTCTGCGACGGCGTCAGAGCCTTGCTCATGTGTTTTCCATCGGCGTGGCATTGCGGCCGCGCAGCACGATGTCGAACTTGTAGGCCAGTGCCCATTCCGGCTGCGTGGCCTCCATGTCGAAGGCCGCCTGCAGGCGATGTCGCGCGCCCTCCGGCACCGAATTGTAGATCGGATCGAAGGCGAGCAGCGGATCGCTGGGGAAATACATCTGGGTGATCAGGCGCGTGGCGAAGGCCGGGCCAAACAACGAGAAATGGATGTGCGCCGGCCGCCAGGCGTTCTTGTGGTTGCCCCACGGATAGGCGCCGGGCTTAACGGTGATGAATCTATACGTGCCGTCGGCATCGGCGCGCACCCGGCCACCGCCATGGAAATTGGGATCGAGCGGCGCATCGTGCTGGTCGCCCGGATGATGATAGCGACCGGCGGCGTTGCATTGCCAGATCTCGACCAACGCGTTGGGCAAGGGCTTGCCGTCCTCGTCGAGCACGCGGCCATGCACGACGATGCGCTCGCCCAGCGGCTGGCCCATGCGTTGGCGCGTGAGATCGTTCTCCTGCGCGCCGAGCCGCTCCTCGACCAACAGCGGCCCGGTGATCTCCGACAGGGTCTGCGGCAGCACGATCGCGGGCTTCCGCGGCGAGCGGCCGACCGTCGACTTGTAGGCGTCGGCGCGGTGGGGTGGATTCTGGCCGGGCGCGGGGCGGCGGTAGAGGTCGTGGGTCATGGCACCAGTCTACATCCAACATTAGGCAGCCCGCACCTCCAGCCCCTCGGGCGTGGCGCGATAGCCGGTCAGCGTGCGTTCCGCGAAGCCCAGCCGCCAGGTCAGCATCTTCGCCGCATACTCGCCCATGCGCGCGGTGTAGGCGGGGTCGCCGGCGCGGTTCACGAATTGATCCGGATCCTTCTCGAGGTCGAAGAAGAGCGGCGGCAGGGCGGCGAAGTGCACGTACTTGAAGCTCTCGTCCTGCACGACGGCCAGCGCGCATTTGTCCATCGCCACGCCCAGCGCCGATTCGGGCTTGCTGTAGTGCAGGTCGCGGAAGTCGAACTCGTAGTGCACCTCGGTCCGCCAGTCGGTAGGGCCTGAGCCTTCGCAGAAGGGCAGCAGCGAGCGGCCGTCGCACTGGCGCGGCACGTCGAGGCCGAGCCATTCGAGGATGGTCGGCATGGTGTCGATGGTCTCGGTGAAACGCTCGACGATCGTGCCGCGTGTCGTGTTCGCTTCGGCGCGCGGGTCGCGGACGATCATGGGAATCCGGTAGGATTCATCGAAGTAGCCGATCTTGCCCAGCAGGTGATGGTCGCCCAGCTGCTCGCCATGATCGCAGGTGAAGACGATCAACGTGTCGTCCCACTGGCCGGTCGCCTCGAGATGATCGAACACCCGGCCGAGCTGGTCGTCGATCTCGGTCATCAGGCCGCAATAGGTCGCGCGCAATTGCGCGACCTCGGCCTTGCTCATCGCGGAGCCCAGCCCCTGGCCATCCTGGAAGAAGCTCGACTGCTTGACGTTGTTCACATAGTAGGCGAGCAGCGCGTTCTGCTTCGCCTCCTCGGCGGCGTTCGCGGCCCGCACCGGCTTGGGCATGTCCTCGGGCCGGTACATGGCGTGATAGGGCGCCGAAGCGATGAAGGGCGGATGCGGCCTGTAGTAGCCGAGATGCAGGAACCACGGCTTATCGCCGCGGCCCTGCAGGTAGGACAGCCCGCGCTCGGTGAACCAGGCCGTGTCCGAGAGTTCCCTGGGAATCACTGCAGGCCGCGCCGTTGCGCCACCGGCCGATTTGCCCACCTTTGAATCTGGTTGCGGCAGCCAGATGTCCTCGCGGTTGTCGGGCAGCTTGAAGCCGCGGCTCGCCACCCAGCCGAAGTAGGCATCCTTGTAGGGCTCGAAGGCGCCGACCGGACGGAAGCCGTCCATGATATCGCCGAGCACCAGGAAGCGCGGGTCGTTGGCGCCCGTCGTGCGCGGATCGGGCGTGGTGGTGGTGTAACCCACCAGCGCCGGATCGTAGCCGCCGCGGCGCAGCTCGTGGCCGAGATTGGTAAAACGTCCGGCCAGCGGGATCGTGTTCTGCACCGCGCGGTGGTTCATCAGATACTGGCCGGTCAGCAGGCTCGCCCGCGCCGGCCCGCAAGGTACGGCCTGGGTGAAATGATTGCGGAACGTCACCCCCTCTGCACAGAGCCGGTCGATATTCGGCAGCTTCAGATAGTCCGCGCCCAGCTTGGGCAGCATCAGACCGCGCCACTGGTCGACGACGATCAACAGGACATTCTTGGCCGCGGGCATGATGGGTTCACCGTGGTTGGAGAGGCGCCGATTTGCGCTAGAGTGCCGGCAAACGAGTGGAGGAGACAACACGTGGCACGTTTCAAGATCGTGACGACCGCCGGTCCGGGCACTGGCGTGCCGGGCGCCGACCATTCCCTGGAGATGGAGGCGCTGGCCGCCATCGGCGCCGAGATCGTCGAGGTCAAGGGCGGCGAGGATGAACTCGCGGCGGCCGCCGTCGATGCCGACGCGATCTACGGCAAGGGCCGGCCGCGCATCACCGCCAAGGTGATCGGTGCCGCCAAGAAGCTGAAGGTCGTGTCGTTGGCCAGCGTCGGCGTCGATTCGGTGGACGTCGATGCCGCCACCGCCTTAGGCATTCCCGTGACCAACTGCCCCGACACCTTCATCGAGGAAGTGGCCGACCATGCCATGACCCTGATCCTGTCGAGCTGGCGGCGCCTCGTGGTGCAGGACCAGATGGTGCGCAAGGGCGACTGGGGCAAGGCGCGGCCGATGCTCTACCAGTTCCCCCGCCTGATGGGCATGACGCTGGGCTTCATCTCGTTCGGCCACGTCGCCCGCGCCGTCGCCAAGCGCGCGGCCCCCTTCGGCTTCCAGATGCTGGCCTACGATCCCTACATCGAGGAGCTGGTGATGTCAGACTACGGCGTGCAGCCGGTCGGCTACGACGAGTTGCTGCAGCGCTCCGACATCGTCTCGATGCACGCGCCCGGCACCAAGGATGCGCATCACCTGATGAAGGAGGCGCACTTCAAGAAGATGAAGAAGACGGCGCTGTTCGTGAACACCGGCCGCGGCTCGACCGTCGACGAGGCGGCGATGATCAAGGCGCTCCAGGAAGGCTGGATCGCCGGCGCCGGGCTCGACGTGCTCGAGACCGAGCCGGTCGGCCATAACAACCCGCTGCTCGGCATGGACAACGTCATCCTGACCGCGCACGTGGCCTCGGCGTCGAGTCGCTTCGACATCGCGCGCAAACGGCGCGTCGGCGCGGAGATGGCACTGGTCCTGGGCGGCAAGTGGCCGCGCGCCTGCGTCAATCCGATGGTGCTGGAGAAGTCCAAGCTGCAACGCTGGCAGCCCTTCTCGATGGAGCGCGGGCCGGGAAACTGAGACTCCGAACTCTTCCTATCTTGCGCGGCCAATTTGGTCCCAAGCCGTTGATTCGCGAGGCGAATTCTGCGTGGGAATGGGAAGGATAGTGAGACATTTTTCGACGTCTTTTCCGTCGCGCAGCGCAGGCCGGTTCTATCAAACGATGCATAGAGCAGATTCATAGGATATGAATCCTATGGGACCCTGTCAAGGGCGCGGACTCATCCCTTCTGCTCCTGCAGCCGGTCCTGGATCGCCCGCTCGCACAAGGAAAGGCTCTCGAACGGCCCCAGGATGACGTGATCGCCGTCATCGAGCGCATACCAGCCGACCTGGGTGACGTTGTAGTCGCCCAGATCCTCGCTGGGGATATGGACGGCCATCATGTCTTTCGGAGTGCGCATTCAGCGCACGTAGGCCACCCGGCACGGCTTTTCAACCGGAACGAGACTTATGAAAGGTGGGCCCGGGTCGCGGTCACTGGCGACGGGGTCGCGAGGGCGGCCCGATCGTGGATCGCGCGGTCGCATTGGCCCAGGCTCTCGAACGGACCCAGGACCGCCTTGTCCTCGTCATCGACGGCGTACCAGCCGCCTTCCGAGACATTGTACAGGTCGACCTCGTCGTCGGGCACGCGAACAGCGGCCAGACCGGGAGTCGTATCGACAGATTTGTCCACGTTCGCCTCCTTTCGTCAGGGTCCACAAGTAACGTGGCCTCTGCACGAAGGTTTCGAACGCTCGTTCGCTAAGTTCGGCGCGTCCAGCGCTCGAGGTTGGCGGCACCCGGCGGCACTTCGCCCTTCACCAGCGCCTCGACCTGGCGGACGGTGTCCATCGCCTGGCTTTCGCTGGCGGGCGGTGTCAGGCCGCCGACATGCGGCGTGGCGATCACGTTGGGCAGGCGGGCAAGCTCGGGCGACGGCATCTGGTCCGGCGCGCGGCCGACATCCATGGCGGCGCCGGCAATGCGGCCATCCGCTAACGCCTTCGTCAACGCCGCTTCATCGACAAGGTTGCCGCGCGACATGTTGATGAAGAAGGCGTCCGGCTTCATGCGGGCAAAGGCCGCCGCATCCAGAAGGTTCTCGGTCTCCTCGTTGGCGATGGCGAGACAGATCACGTAATCGGCACGCGCCAGCAGGTCGTCCATCGGCAGCTTGGTGAAGCGGCGATCGTCGATCTGGGCATAGGGATCGGACACCAGCACAGACATGCCGAGGCCAGCCAGCAGCGGCGCCAACGTCCGCGAAATACGGCCGTAGCCGATGATGCCGACCGCGCTGCCGGCGAGTTGCCGGCCGACGCGGATCTCCGGCTTCTCGCCCGCATGGTAGGCGGCGGTCGCGCGGCTCACCCCACGGGAAAGATCGACGAGGAAGCCCAGCGTGAGTTCGACGACCGACTGCACGAAGCCTGCTTCGGCATGTACTACCAGAACTCCTGCCCTCGACGCCGCCTCGACGTCGATGTTGCGGATGTCGATGGCGCTGCGCATCACGACTCTCAGCTTGGGCAATGCGGCGAAGATCTCGCCCGGTACCGCGGTGGACCGGTCGGCGATGATGAAATCGACATCGCGCGCCGCCGCGATCACGCCCTGGGGATCGAGCGGCGCGTCGCCCTCATGCAGCGTGACCTCGACCAGCTCTTGTAGCCGCGCAAGCGCCCGCGCGCCGTAGTAGTTCTGCCGCGACAGCGGCACGTGCGTCAGCAGAAGTTTCAAATCTTCCCTTGGGATCTTATGGCTTCTTCATGGGCGTCACCTCGCCGAGAAGCGAGACGTGCGCGGCCACGATACGCCATCCTTCGGGCATGCGCATCCAGGTATGACTCTGCCGGCCGGTCTTGGTTCCACCGTGACGGCGGAACTCGCAGTTGGCGGTGCCGAAGTCACGGCCGTAGGTGACGATCCAGAGTTTCAGCAGGTCGCGATTGACCACGAAGCCGGGGTCGCGCCCGGCGCGGAAGGCCGCGATCTGGTCGTGACCGTAGAGCTGCTCACCGATGCCGTAGCGCAGCGTGTGCGGGCTCTTCCAGAACAGCGAGTCGAGGGTGGCCACGTCGTTGGTGTTGAGCGCCGTCTCGTAGCGGTTGAAGGCGGCGGTCACCTCGCCCACGACCTCGGGGATGTTGATTTCCATGTCTGGCTCCTATGCCGGCGGCGCAGCGGCGACGCCCTGCTTTTCCAGGAAAGCGGCCACGCGCAGCGCCGCCTGTTCGTTGAAAGGCCTGGCAACGATCTGCACGCCGATCGGCAGGGCGCCCGGCCGTTGCAGCGGCGCCACCACGACGGGCAGGCCGATGAACGAGATGGGCTGGGTGAAGAGGCCCAGATTGGCGCGCACCGGCAGGTCGACACCGCCCAGCTTCATCATGACCTGGCCGAGCTTTGGCGCGGTGCAGGGCGTGGCGGGCGCCAGCACGATGTCGGCCTCCTCGAAGACCTTCAGCACGTTGGCGCGGTAGCGCCGGCGGAAGCGCTGCGCCTTCACGTACCAGGCGCCCGGCAGCAGCACGCCGGCCATGAAGCGTTCGCGCGTGTCGGGATCGAAGTCCTGCGGCCGGATCCTGAGCCGCGGCAGGTGCACCTGCCCGCCCTCGATGGCGGTGATGACATAGGCCGCCGCCCGCGCCGCCGCGGCTTCGGGCAACACGACGGTCCTGGTCGCGCCCAGCGCCTTGGCCACCGTCGCCACGGCCTCGAAAGCCTCGGGCTCGCCGCCTCTCGCGAAGTAGTCGCCGGCGATGGCGATGCGCAGCCCGTCGATGCCCTCGACGAGGCGCGGCAGCGCGGGCTCGGCGGGACGGTCGGTGCACACGGGATCGTCGGGATCCCAGCCCTGCATCGCGTCGAACGACAAAGCGAGATCCTCGGTCGAACGCGCGATCGGCCCGAGATGATCGAAGGAGTCGACGAAGGGGAACGAGCCGGCACGGCTCAAGCGGCCATACGTGGGCTTGAGGCCAAACAGGCCACACAGCGAGGACGGCACGCGAATGGAGCCGTTGGTGTCGGAGCCCAGCGACAGCGGCACCTCGCCTGCAGCGACTGCCGCCCCCGAGCCGCCCGAAGAGCCGCCGGACATGCGCGTCGTATCGCGCGGATTGCGCGAGGGGCCATAATGCGAATTCTCGCCGGTGAAGTCATAGGCGTACTCGCCCATGTTGAGGCCGCCCACCAGGATCGCACCTGCGTCCTCCAGCCTGCGCACCAGCGCGCCATCGCGGGCGGCCTTGGGCCCATCGACATTGATCTTGGAGCCGGCCCGCGTCGGCAGACCCGCGATGTCGAACAGGTTCTTTACCGCGAACGGCACGCCCACCAGCGGCCCGCGATGCTTGCCGGCATCGATCTCGGCGGCGCGCTTGATGGCACGCTCGGCCACGATATCGGTGAAGGCGTTGATCGTCGGTTCCGACGCCGCGATGCGCTTCAGGGTGGCGTCGATCACGGCGGCGGCCTTGACCTTGCCGCCGGCAATGGCGCGCGCGATCTCGCTCGCGGTCGCGGCCTTGGAAAGCGGATCGCTCATGGCCGGAACACTCATGGCCGGAACACGGGGCCGGACATCAGATCGTCGTCGAGGTCGACCTCGAGCAGCGGCCGCGCGATCATCAGGGAGCGCTCGTAATTCAGGATGACGTTGGCGCGATACTCGGGCGCGATCGGCAAGCCGAGGGCTTTCGCCGCCTCGTCGACCAGGCGCGCAACATCGGGCTTCTCGTCGGCCATGGGCGTTCCTTCTCCATATCCACTCTTCGGATTCATTTCATGTCAGTCTCCTCTCCCCCTTGGGGGAGAGGTGGGGTGAGGGGGATCGAGACGACCTGCTCGATCTCTGCCCATACGCCTTCTGGATTCTGAACGACGTGGTTCGCCCAGAAGCGGCGCAGTTCGCGGGCTCGCGTCGTCTCGTCCTGCATACCCCCCTCACCTAACCTCTCCCCCGCTCGGGTAGGGCTATCGCATATGGCCACTCCCGTCGTCCTGAGCGGAGCGAAGCGTAGTCGAAGGACCTCTTTTCCGTTCGATGGACTGCGGAAAAGAGGTCCTTCGACTGCGCCG